>Ga0172378_10002870_pt1 | contig 16181 bp, 11 predicted proteins | sample GrowelOW332metaG_FD_119755 | JGI IMG/M metagenome (GOLD analysis project Ga0172378, IMG submission 119755) | Groundwater microbial communities from an aquifer near a municipal landfill in Southern Ontario, Canada - Pumphouse #3_1 metaG | ecosystem: Environmental > Aquatic > Deep subsurface >... | reverse complement strand
GGAGTGAATTTGTGTTTCGTTACCTCATGACAAAGCTTCTTCCTTCGATGAAAAAAATGTCAGGCGATGATTGCCCCAACGGGGCAATACATATCAGCCCAGGGCAACGCCCTGGGAAAGAAAACCACAAATACAGCGCGTTCTGAAGGAACGCTGCATGAAATGCTTTCTCAAAAGAAGGAAAAGGATGATCCGACTCGTCGAACCGTTACATCATCTTGTAGCCGCCCCCACCCAAAGGAATATCTTTCCAATTGCAGCAATCTTCTGCAGAGTTTTTATTTCTTGATGGCTGACAGAGTGTCTCAGCCAAAAGATGAATCTCCCTTCCCCCCCAAAAAAACCATAAATTACAAACAGTTTCCAAGCCGAAAAAGATGATATAAAATGATAAAACTCGCTATCGCTCTATTGATGACACTTTCCATTTTTGTAGGTTATGCTTTTGAGGTAAAGACGATAGACAATGCGTCTCGCTTTGAAAAAAATGCCGCTGCATTCCTAAAAGTGGAGCTGGGACAGAAACCCGAACTGGAAAATATAACTGCCACTTTGTTAAAAGATCTTGCCATGCACGAAGATACCTGGTCAATCACCGGCACGATGCAGAAACCGGTCCTCATGGCGGGCAACAATGCGCTGATGTATGTCGCCGCGCGATACATAGAGGAAATCTGCGGCTACAAAGCTTTATCGCCGCAGGAAACCATAAAAGTCAATAAGACCTTTCGCCCCCTTTCCGGCAAGCTCGCTTTTTCTATGCGGGATGTTTACACAACCCAGGAAAATGATATCGCACGCTATATGGTGTTTCGAGGATTAAACGGCAATAACTATATACCGCCAGAATATAATGGCAAAAGAAGATTCGGACCTCCTTATAATTGTCATACCTTTGAGATGTATATCCCTGCTTCTAAATATTTTAAGATGCACCCAGAATGGTTCTCCGAAGTCGATGGAAAACGCATCAGTTTAAGCGGTCAAACAAATGGTGCACAACTTTGTCTCAGCAACAGGGAACTCCGCAAAGAAATGATTAAACGTTTGCGTGATTTTGTTGCAGCAGGACGCAAACAGGCGGAGGAAAACGGTTTTGAAGAACCGTACATTTTTGACATTTCACAGAATGACAATCAGTGCTTCTGTCACTGCAAGGACTGCAATGAGTTTGTGACCAAATATGGAAACACCCAGTGCGGATTAAATCTGGATTTTGTCAACGAGATCGCCACCGCCGCTGCAAAAGAATTCCCTAGCATCATGATCAGTACCTTCGCTTATCAATACACGGAAAAAGTCCCCGAAAACATCCGTCCTAGAGACAATGTGCTTGTAGTCCTCTGCGACACTTCCAGTAATGTACTGGTCCCGTTGACCGACAATGATAACACCTATTTTCACGATCTCTTAAAAGATTGGTCCAAGATCGCTAAGAATATCCGCATCTGGGACTACAATATTACGTATGGCTCCTGCAACGAGATGCCTTACAACAGTGAGGACAGCTATCAGGCGGATATGCAATTACTCCATCACTATAAAGTAAATCAAATCTTCACAGAATTCGAAGAACCTGCAATCTCTGACTGCAGGGACTATAAACTTTATCTGAAAACCTCTCTTTTAGCAGATACTGAAGCAGATGTAAACGCTCTAAAAAAAGAATTCACAAGCACTTTTTACGGTCCGGCAGCCAATATTTTCCTGCAGTATCGGGAACGATTGAAAAAATCCCAACAAGCACGAAAAACATATTTGGGGATGTATCCAAGCATCAATTCTTTTACTCATTTGGATCTTTCCACAATCACGGCTGCACAGGAACTGTTTGATCAGGGTGCGACTTTGCTAAAAAACGATCCGTCCCTCCTGAAACGTTGGGATTCCGCACGCCTGAGTCTGGATCGTGCAACGCTGATCCGTTCCCGTAATTTAATGGCAGAATACATGAAAGAGCACGGTTCGCTTGAAGGCTTTCCTTTCAATCGACAGGATATCGGCAACCGGATCCTGCTTGTGGCAGAGCGGGATGCAAAAAGACGCATAAACGAACAGAGTTTGGAAAAGTTTCTGTCCAAAATCCGAGAAGAAGTTTCTCGATTCATGGGCGACATCGATCCCCGCAGTCTTATCACTCCCGCACAGTTCAAAAACGAACCGATATACAATCTCTATGACCATACTATGGATAATGCCTCCTTCTTTCGCAATATTGTTAAACTGGTGGTGGATCCAACATCCGAGACCGGCAAAGTGGCCTGTTTAGCATTCCCAAATGAACATAAGGAGACGGTGTTGGAAAAATATCAGTTTCCTATTCTCTTCGGGATCTATTCCCCCTCCATCAAAAAAACGATCTGGTCAAGAAATCTTCAGCTCGATGAGGTCAAGAGTCCAGACTACCACTGGTACAAACTGGGAGAAACGGTACTCACTGGAGACTGCTATATGTTCTTTTTCTGGTCATGGTATATCCAGGAGGGAATCTCGGATGCCTTTGACATGAACAATCCTAATCAGAAATTCGAAATCTGGATGCGAATGAAATTCACTGGTCCTGCCTATCCGCATGGGGGAAAAAACGAACTCAATGCCATTTGGGTGGAACGGCTCATGCTGGTCAAAATAAAATAATAGACGCAGTAGGATACTTCAAAAAATGTTATTGCCAGAATTCAAAAATTTATGTGCAAGCAGACCGTCGACAGGCAATCTCTTTATCCTGGCATTTCTTTTCCCAATTACTATTCTTCTTAGGACGGATCCCAGCTGAAACTGCCTGTGTACGGCAGGGTGGTTCGGGGAAAATCATTCATTCCGCCCCCCAGGACGCGACTGTTTCTGAATTCTATAGCATGCGGGGACTACAGAATGCCGTGTTTCATATCAGAAGAAGTCTTTGTTAAACAACAAATTATTCTTATCTTTCAACAGCATTTTGTAAAAAACGTCTTATCTTTATAAAATAGAAGCCGATTTGGGCGTATTCAGCCGGCAATTCATGGTTATCCATTGTCATCGTCCTAGTTGAGAGTTTAGTCTAGAGGAGAACCGAACATGAAATCGTATTTTGAACTTAAGCATAGTCCAGGCAATCCGCGCAATTCGGAAGGAAGTTTTGTCGCACTGAAAGACAAACGAATCTTGTTTATTTATACCCGCTATAATGGCGATAGCTGGGCCGATCACGCCAGCGCTGACTTGGCGGCAATTTCTTCCGATGATGATGGTCGCAGCTGGAGCCAACCTAGAATAATTCGTAAAAATGATGCCACTAATATCATGAGCGTTTCCTTGCTGCGTTTACACGATGGACGTATCGCCTGTATGTACTTGCGCAAAAGCGAAATCGGCCCCGGGTGCATGGACTGTCGTCCCTGGATGATTTTTTCGGCTGACGAGGCAGTCACTTGGTCGGAGCCTCAGGAAGTTACCGGTTTACCGCCGACTTATCTGATTATCAACAATGATCGTTTGATTCAGCTAAAAACAGGTCGGCTGATCATACCAGCGGCTTTGCACCGTTATAAGCAGAAAGATTGGGATCATCGGGCCATCGCTCTTTTTTTCCTTTCGGATGATGCTGGAAAAAGTTGGCGGGAAGCTCAGCAATGGGTACTACCGCCAGCCACATTGAGCACTGGCTTTCAGGAACCCGGGGTTTGTGAGTTGTCAGACCAACGGCTTTTGGCCTATTTCCGTAACAGCTCCGGAGCCCAATATCAGGCGTTTTCTGAAGATGCAGGGGAAAGCTGGTCTGAACCGCAACGATCAACTCATTTTCCTTCCCCGACCGCACCACTTTCCATAAAGTCCAATCCGGCCAACGCTGAGCTATTTGCCGTCTGGTGTGACATTGATCCACGCTGGGGCATCGTAGCAGAAGAGGGGAGCTGGGGGCGGACCCCCTTGGTTTTAGCTCGTAGTATTGATAATGGAGCCAGTTGGTATGGACACCGAATGCTGGAAAACAAACCAGATCATGGTTATTGTTACTGTGCCATGCTGTTTAGCGGCAGTTCTCTGCTCTTGGCCTACTGCTGCGGTGGCGGCCTGGAATCCAAAGTTTTGCAGGATTTGCGTATCCGCCGCATTGAACTGTAGAAAACTCAATTGAATGCTGAGAGTAGCCTATTGCTATGACATATTGAAGAGCAAACAGTACTCTCAATTTCCTTAAAAAAATCACGAAAAACTAAGAAAATGGCGGTTAGTATGATGAACAGCAAAGCCCCAAGCAATGATTGGAAACCCTACAGCATTGATGAAAATGATGTGCCTGCCTACACTTTGCCGGATCCTCTTTTGCAAGAGGACGGCAGTCCGGTCAGCACTGCTGCTGAATGGGTCAATATGCAACGCGGCAAAATTTTACAGTTATTGAAAGATGGCGAGTACGGGGAAATCCTGCCGCGACCGGATTCGCTGCGTTTTGAACTTCTTTCGCAGCGGGATGATGCTCTGGATAATACGGCCATCCGGAAAGAAATCCGGATCCATTGCGGCATGGAAAATGGACGCACCATTGCTTTTGATATGCTTTTATATCTGCCGAAAAAGGCGTCCGGCCCGGTGCCGGCTTTTCTGGGTCTGAATTTCAAAGGCAATCATAATACCACGGATGAAGACGACGTGCAATGCACGGGCTATATAAAGCCCGGGGTTCTGGCGGTTGAAACGCGTGCCGACCAAGTCAAGCGCTGGTGTTTCCGGGAAGCCGTCCGTCGTGGATTTGCTTCAGCAACGCTCTGTTATCATGATATCCATCCGGATTTTACGCAGTCGGAACCATACAGTGCCTTCCGGCTGTTTTTCACACCGGAACAGTATCCTGCCATCCAGGATCGCTATTCGGTCATCGGCTGCTGGGCTTGGGGTTTATCGAGAGCACTCGACTGTCTGGAGCATGAACCCATGATCAATCCCTCCAGAATCGCCGTACATGGGCATTCCAGACTGGGTAAAACCTCCCTCTGGGCTGGCGCCATTGAAAAACGCTTTCGGATGGTGATTTCCAACGATTCCGGCTGTGGTGGCGGCGCATTGCACCGCCGTAAATACGGGGAAAATCTGTCTCAGCATTTTGAGGCACACGAAACGGCAGGCATTCCCGCCTGGTTTGTGCGGAAATGCCGAGATTATGTTATGCGGGAAGAAAGGATGCCTTTTGATCAGCATGAACTCCTCGCTCTGATCGCTCCCCGCCCTCTGGCCATTGCTACGGCCACGGAAGACTATAATGCTGATCCCAAAGGCGAATTTCTAGCCGCAAAGGCCGCCTCTGCTGTTTATCAGCTTTTCGGCTCCAAGGGTCTGCAGGCCGACGAAATGCCAGCTCCTGATCGCTATCTCAGCGGTGATGTAAGCTTCCATTACCGAACTGGCAAACACGATCAAACCCCCTTTGACTGGGCGCATTATTTCAGCCTGGGAGAACGTTTTCTAAAATAATATGGACTCGCTTCGGCTTGGGAAGACAGATGACCCGGCCCTGCTCCTTAGGATGACAACAAAAAGATTGAAAAGACCACTTGGCTGAATTTACGGGTATTTTTCATACAACTGGGGTTTTCCTGTTTCGTTTACGTAGGATGAAAATGCTTTTTCGGCTGAGCATCAGCATGACACCAGTCAACACTAAAACGATTGCCAGGACAAACTGCCAACTTGCCTTTTCGCCCAAGAATACAACTGCAATTGCAAAGGTCAACAGCGCCGAAATGTAGCCGCAGGAACTCAACTCACCAGGAGTCACATATTTCATCGCTGTATACCACAAACCGTTGGCCAGGCCGTTCGCCAGTGCACCCAAATAGAATGCGCCAAACCAAACCCGCCATGAGAGACGTAAATCGAAACCGACTGTCCAATGCACCACCGGAATCATCAGTAACGCACCGAGAAAAAACAAAACGCCATTACCGAGCATGCCGCCGTAACGTCGCGAAATCTCGGTGCCGAACACTGTGTAAGCCGCCCAGCAAATGCCGCTCACAAATGCCATCAGATCCCCGATCCATATCTGCATACCAGCAGAAAACAGATCGCTGCCCTTACCGAAAAATGCAAGCACAATACCCACAAACCCGATCAACATCCCCACAATCTTATTACCGGTTATCAATTCCCGACCACAGAAATACGAGATTAACACTGTCGAAATTGGGGAAGCGTTTGCCAGCAACGATGCCCTCGCCGATGTCGTGTATTTTAATGCCCAGAAGACTAGCAATCCTTCCGCCACAATGCCCACTACAGCGAGAAAACATAATTCTTTCCAATGCCAATGGAACATCTCACGGACTGCTGTCCGGTTCGAACGTTTCAGCAGCAACGGAGTGAAAAACACCGCAGCAAAACAAAAGCGCAGAAAAGTGAAATTCAACGGTTCTGCTGCTTTCGCGTCGATGCCGAACAAGACCCGACCGACCGGGTAGAAACTTGCCCAGAATATTGTCGCGATCAGCCCAAAAAACATTCCTTTGCAACGATCGCTCATGCTTCCGTCCACTCAGCTGCAAGTTCGTTTTTGAGAGTGTTCATGACTACTGTGGATTACATATACATTACGCCGGGAATTTATCGCGGGGCTGCAATGTTCTTTTCTGTATACAAAAATTCTTTTACGCTTGCAGCCAGCGGGAAAGATTTTCTTTGACGAAGGCATCATCATTGAGCTGCGGATAAGAACGATATATCCGGTCGATCTCTTCACTCTGTCCGGGCGAAAGCACTTCCTGCGGATTCAGGCACCAGGTTCCCTCCAGCAGTCCCTGCCGGCGCAGCACTTCATGGATACCCGGGATGCAGCCGCGGAACTGGTTTGCAGCATCGAAAAAGGCCGCATTGCAGTCGGTCACCTGAACCGCCAGCGAGAGAAGCTCCGCTGGCACCTGTTCCAAGGCGGCAATTTGCTGAAGCTGTTTCAGGAGCCTAACTGCGGAATGTGTCCAGACACACCAATGTCCGAGCAAGCCGCCCTTGATCCGCACGCATTTTTCGCCGTTTGCAGTCTGCAGGCGATATTTGGTCAGCAGATCGATGACGATATTATCATCATTCCCGGTATAGAGAGTGACCTCATTTTCACGTCCAGCCTCACAGACCGCACGCACCACATCCAGTGTCTGATAGCGGTTGAAAGGCGCCATTTTGATGGCAATCAAATTGTCAATTTCAGCAAATTTCCGCCAAAAAGAATACGGCAGAACCCGTCCGCCGACCGCCGGTTGCAAATAAAATCCAATGAGCGGAATGTGTTCGGCGACCTTGCGACAGTGAGCCAGCATTTCTTCCTCGCTGTCATTACGATAAGCCGACAAGCTGAGTAACCCAGCATGATAGCCTTGCGTTAAAACAAATTCGGCTTCCCGGAGCGCCTGCTCCGTACGTCCGCAAATACCGGAGATTTTGAGAATTTTTTTCCCGCTTTGCTGCGACCAATCATCGATTGCTTCCGCTACCCCACCAAGCACTTTTTCAAAGAGATTGATGCCGGGGTCACGGATTTCAAATTGCGTGGAATGCACGCCGACCGCAATCCCCCCTGCCCCGGCATCGATGTAATAACGAGCCAAAGCCTGCTGACGCCTGGCCTGAAATTCCCGTTTTTCATTCAAAGCCAGAGGCATGGCCGGAATCACCGTACCTTGACGTAACAACGCTAACAATGCTGCAGGAATCTCAGTATAATGCATGATCTTAACTTGGGTTCGATAGGTTGCAATTGTAAAAAAAACTTCAAAAACCTGTTGCCGGGTCAGAATTTTCCGTTATGGACTTCAAAGTGGGTGGGTTTATTCAATGTGCGTCCGCCCTGCTGCAGCCATTCGGCCTGCAGCCGGATGAGCTCGCCCATAGCGATCTGCGGGTAGCCGAAAAGAGAAAATGCCTTTGCCGCATTGCTGAGATAGCCGGTTTCGCCTGGCGTCTGCTGCGTATAGCTGACGTTTTTTTTCATGATCCGCCCCATCGTTTCTGCGGCATATTCCACGGAAGTCGTTTCCGGACCGGTAATGTTCATCATTGCCGCCGGGCTGCTGCAATGTTCCAGGCACTGCAATGCCCAAGCGTTGACATCCCCCTGCCAGATGGCATTGAAATTGCTAACCGAGTTATTAACCGGACGCTCATTACGGATGCTGTCGGCAATATCAAACAACACGCCATAGCGCAGGTCAACAGCATAATTCAAGCGAAACAGCAGAACTGGAGTCCCGTTTTGGGCAGCATAATATTCAAAAATTCTTTCCCTCCCAAGACAGGATTGCGCATATTCCCCAACCGGTTCCGGACGCGTGGCTTCCGTGCATCCTCCCGATGCCGCTGTCGCCAAGGGGTAGACGCACCCTGTTGAAAAAGCCACAATCCGGCTGTTCCGGTAATATTCCGCGACATTTGCGGCCAGCACCGTGTTCATCGCCCAGGTCAAACTTTCCCCGCCACCACTCGTGCCAAACTTGCGTCCGGCCATGAAAATCACATTCCGTGCCGGCGGCAACTGCTGAACGGCCTCGCGGTTCAGTAAATCACAGACTACCGTTTCGATCCCCAAGCTCTGCAGCTTCTCCTTCACTCCGGGTTCACTGAAACGCGAAACCCCATACACCTTCTTCTTAACTCCGGCCAAACGAATCGCTCGCACTGCCATATGCCCCAGGGTACTGCCAATCTTACCGCCAATTCCCAAAATCACCAGGTCTCCATCCAAACGTTTCAGCAGATCAACCACCGCAGGAGATGGCTCCGATAACTGCTTATCCAATGCTTCCTCAGTCCGTATATACATAACTGGCACCTTTTTTTCCATAAAAAAATTGTTTCTTTACCTTTAATAGAACATATTCCACTCTGCTCTATCTGTCAAATCTGAAATTAAAATTTTAACGGCTTGGGAAATATAATACTCAACGGGTCTGCAGAATTTTGCTGGGCAACGTAGCGTTTTCCGGGTTTTGTCACTGATACGCTTCTGCAACGGAGGAATAAATCACATGCCTCCCGAAAAATAATACAAGATTAAGCAATATGTATTATTGACAATGCTAATTTGTTCAGATATGTTTAGTTATGTTATTGAAAATTCATAATGGGTTGACGATATGAATACTGGCCCAAAAACTGAAATGGTGTTGGATTTTTTGCGGGAAAAGATCCGGAATGATGCTTTTCCAGGGGGTCAATTACCCCGGGAAGAGGATCTTTGCGGGATACTTGGGGTATCCCGGGTGACGGTGCGGCGAGCCTTGGCCAATCTGACGGCGTGTCAATTAATCACTCGGCGGCGGCGAGCCGGCACCTTTCTCCGCAAAAAAAAAACGGAAACACAGTCCATCATTGGTTTAATGATGCGAACTCAGGGACATGTATTCAGTGATTTTTACAGCTTTCTCAGTGAGAAGTTGAGCTCCATGGGCTTTGCGACGCAGGTCATCAGTTTTCAGGGCTCCTCGTCTGCTGACAGCTCGGAACGGCTCCGCCAGCAGATTCTGCGCCTGCTCAGCCTGCCTTTGCGCGGCCTGATTGTGGATGGATATGTATTAGGAGAACTGCCTTCTCTGAAGGGATTGCAGAAAGCAGCTCCAGTTTTATGGGATTTTTTCGATGCGCCGCAGCTGATGGAAGCGACGGGGGTCTGGTTTGATTATCAGGAAGCGGCTTATCAGGCCGCCCGCTATCTGATGGCAAACGGCTGCAGGCACCCGCTACTGATATTGCATGGCCTCCCCCTGAAGGTTCGTTTCAATCCAGTCAACTATCAGCGACACCGCGAAAAACAGATAATACAAGGCTTCAACCAAGCTCTGGCGGAACATGACCTGTATGGCAACGACTTCATCCTTGACCCCGGCTTTCATGGCCTCAGCAACTATGATGAATGGATCATCCGCATCATGCGAGACGCCAAACTGCGTCCAGACGGCATCCTGGGAAGCGCCGACTCCCTGCTGTTGCGTCCGATGAAAGAAGCCATGCTCCTGAACCTGAAGATTCCCGATGACATCCTTTTCGTCGGCATCGGTAATACGCCCTGGAGTTCTGTGGATTCCATGCATCCGTTCAGCAGTGTTGATCTGCAGCTGGAAAGCGCTGCGCAAAACATCATTGAACAAGTTCTGCTACCTCCGCCAAAGCGCAAGGATATTTACATCAAACCCAAACTGATCATTCGAAATTAACGGAAGAAATTTTCTGCTTGATCGTCACAAACGAAAGAGATTTTTGTTATGCTGAAACTTTTTACTGTTCTATTGACTGGAATACTCCTTGCCGCTGGCGCAGAAAACATTTCCATGGAATTTACGCAGGATTTTGACGGCTGGGGCAACTGGAAAAGTGAACATTCCATGGTTCAATTTCTGCATGATCCAGCGCTTGGACGAAAAGCCCCAGGCTCTTTGAGCATTCTTCTCATCCCCGGCCATCCGGAAGGAAAATCCGTTTGTTTCACTCGGCATTTTGAGGTTCAGCCTGGTCAGACCTATACTGGACTTGTTTATGTAAAAGCCTCCGGAATTGCTGATCAGGCAAACATCAGCTTTGGCTTCCAAGGGCAAGATGCCAAAAAAAACTTTCTGGGAAGTAGAGTCCAATCCACCCGGATGTCAGGGCGGGACTCGCGTTCCGGTGAATGGAAACGTCTGGTTTACACCATCCGGATACCCGATACCGGCAAATGGCAGCAGGTGGGCTACCTGCTCTGCACCATGGGAATCAATCATACGGACAAAGGGCAAATCTGGTTCGATGATTTCCAGTTCTTCCCCGGCCCATAATTTTTTCATATTTTAATCATCACCGTTGTACAAAAGAGGATGAACCTGCCATGCGAAAAACCCTGCTTTCCCTTCTCCTGATTCTGCTCACCTTGTCCCTTTCCGCAGCCGAATACAAGGAACTCCCACTGGAAGACAAAATTTCGGATCCGGATTTATCATTCGCGGTCACCTTTGACAAGAAGGGAGTCAATGCCGACAAGGCAGTGGGCAATGCGAATTCGACGACGATGGCGGATGCCAGTCTGCTGTTGCGCGGGTTGATTGGTTTTGACAGCGTCGGCGCCTTCAAACCCGAACCCGGCGAAGACCTGAAATTTGATGCGGTCAACAACGCCAATCCCCATGAAGGCACCTTGATGCTCTGGGTCTGTGGTTTGGATTACGATCCCGGCCAGGAACTCACGGAGGGCAAGAAACGCGGCAATATTGCGCTGGCTCATTTATGGTTCCAGCAGGCTGAACGTCATATTGAGTTTCAGTTGTATGAATATGGCGATACCGTTTATTTTGACTGGCGAAACTCTGAGCCACCGCATGGTTGGGGCAGCATCGGACGACTTCAGGTTTCGAGAGTTGGTCTCAAACAGGGACAATGGCATCAAATCGTTACGACTTGGCAAAAAAATCAGATTCATATCTACCTGAATGGCGAAAAGGTCGATTCCGCGACTCTGCCGGCCAAATTTAGTAAAACTTCGGATTTAACCTGTGAAGAGGGCGTTTCCTATATCGGCATCAAGAGTCGTTTTTATGAAGACAAACACGACCGGGCAGTCGGGATTGATGATTTCAAAATTTATTCCAGGGCTCTGTCTGCGCTGGAAATTGCCAATCAATACAAAAAACTGCTCAGCGGTTCTGCGGCAGCTGAAATCAAAGCCTATGACATCCAGTTGAACGGTGTCAATATCGGCTGGGATGACCCCATCGACCGCCTGGAAGCCGAATTCGATTTCTCCGGCCTGAAAGCGGAAAGCAAGAAAGCCCTGCAGGACGGCAAACTGCCCATGCAGTACCAGCTGCTCGATCCTGCCGGAAAAACGGTCGCCTCCGGCAACTGGACTTTCCAGAACATTCAAGAAACCAGGATCCTGAAACCAGTTGACCAAAAAGGCACTTATACGCTGAAAACACAGTTTGGCGGAGAGAACGTCACCGTAAGCGTGGAACGTCCGGACTATTCCTGGGCCGGCAATCAGATCGGCAATGAAGACGAAGTTCCGGAAATCTGGAAAGATTTTGCGGTGAAGGATCGGGATGTCACCCTCTGGAACCGGCGCTATCGTTTTGGCGCTGGGCCGCTTCCGGAAGCCATTGATGCCTATGGCGAAGCTCTACTGCTGGAACCTCCACGTCTGTTGATTGATCAGCAAACCATTCGCTGGCAGGCAGGTTCCACCTCGCGAAACAACTGTAGCGTCACCTTCACGGGTACTGGCCAGGCAGACAACTTCAGCCTGGAATACGCCACCACGGTTGAATATGATGGTTTGATCAAATTCAATTTCAGCATCCAAGGCGAACCGGAAATTCGTTCCATGAAGTTGCTTTGGCGCTGTCGTCCGGAGCTTTGCACCTATCTGATGACGCCGCATGCGCAACTCGAGGGAGGCCCGCAATTCGCTTTCCCCTATCCGGATTCGGATTCCCGTCACCGCCAGCTTTGGTTTGTCAGCGAAGGCAAAGGCGGCTTTGCCTACAGCATGCGCAATGACGCCAACTGGATTTATGATCCGAAAGAGCCAGTCTTTTTTGCTGATCAGACCAGCGGTGCCTGCGAAGTGCGCATGATTACCAGCAACATCAAAATTCCTGCCGACACTCCTTACGAAGCCCTGTTCATCGCCACCCCTACCCGCCCCTTGCCGGAACTCAACCGCATGATCTGCTTCGACGGCGGACGGGGGACCTATGGTTTTTTGAATGCTGGGGGTGACGGCGGCATGACAGGCGTCTTCAATATGGAACCCCATGAAGAGGGATTTGCCCGCAAAGTCGCCACTGCCAAACCATACAGCCTAACTGTCTATGGCGCTGCCGATGCCCTCACCACCCTTGAACCGGAAGCAGTCTACCTGCGAAAATATTGGGAAATTCCCGGCGCTTACAGCTATAAAATGCCGTATCACCGCCCGTTGCCGGATGGCAGTACTGAAAAAGTCCACGGCTTCTCTCTGTCGGCCTGCAATACCGGCATTATCAATGATTTTTACCTGAAGGGCATCAAAAAGATGTTTGAACATCCCTATGGCGACCGCATCTGGCAGATTTATTATGACCTCTGCGGCAACAATCTATGTCGCAATGCTCTGCATGGCTGTCGCTATAATGATAAATTCGGACGTGAAGTAAGTACCTACAGCCTGCTGTCCAAACGCAAATTGGTCGAGCGCACGGTGCGCTATTGTCACGCACACAAACGTACAGTCATGCTGCATGGCCAGCGAGACTATTTTCCGATGCTGCAGGGGCTGGCGGATTACTGGTTCCCAGGGGAACAGCATTCGTCTCTGTTGCGCCGCAATCCTTATGGCTATACCGATGAAATTCCGGATGCGCTCTATCGCAGCGAATACAACCGCAATGTCTTGGGAATTGGCGTAATTCATCTGCCTTCACTGGGGCAGGCCTCCCTCGAAAATTTTCGTGAGCCGGCCTATCCCTACACGGTTGCCATGCTGATGATGCTACAGTTACACGATATTGAGACTGCCATGAGCTGGGCTGCTCGCTTGCCGACGCATAAGCTCTGGAATGCATTGGAAAAATACCAGTTTGAAAAGCCGGACTTGAAAGTGCATTTATACTATCAGCAGAACGAAATCCGCTCCAGCAATCCGGAAGTACGCATCACTTGGTATGAAACACCCGAAAATCACCGGGTTCTGATCCTGGGCAACAAAGATGTCTTTCCCCAGGAAACCACGGTTGACCTGACGCTCATTGAAGGCGGCAGTTTCACGGCTCGGGAAGAATACGAAGGTTTCGATGTCCCCGTTGAAAGCGGCAAATTCAACATCACGATCCCCTCGCGCTCGTTGCGCATCGTGGCTTTCCCGCCGAAAACCTTCTATCCGTATCAGGATGATTTCCATCGTTCCTGGGGCTTCTGGAAGGCTCCGGATTCGGATGCCGAATATCGTCATGAGCGTGATTTTGGACGCACAGATCGTTTCAGCATGCGTTTAGTCAACCGGGAAAAGGGCGGCGTTTTGACCAAGGGCGTTCCTGTTCTTCCCGGCAAACAGTATACTGCCAGCATCTGGTGCAAAAGCCCGGCTGAGGTTAGCGTCTCCATCAGTTTCCAGGGTCAGAAAGATGGAAAATTTCTGGGTCTGACACCACAGAAAACAACGAGTAAAATCCTTGCTGAGCAATGGCAGCAGATTCAACATAGCTTTACGATCCCTGATCAGGGAAAATGGGCCGAATGCAACAACTTGTTGATCACAATCGGAAGCGATCCCCAAAGCAATGTCGCCTTCGATGACTTCCTACTCATTGAACTCGATCCGAAATGAATCCGGGCATCCCGGGATCCGTCTCCGGCGGTCCATAAGCTCGCGCCCATTTTTAGACGCATAACAAAATAATTCTCTTTAATGACAAGGTCAGAATTTCATCCGCCCCCGCCAACAATCAAACTTCAGGAGTAACAACCATGATCATCCAACATCGCCTCCCATCGGACGAAAAAGAAAAGCAGCATACGCATTTCTTTACCCTCATTGAATTGCTCGTCGTAATCGCCATTATTGCCATTCTGGCATCGATGCTGATGCCGGCCTTGAGCAAAGCTCGTGGCAAAGCTCAAGCCACACACTGTACCAGCAATCTCAAGCAGATCGCCCAGGCTTCCATCATGTATGAACTTGAAAATGACGGTTGGGGAACCACTTTGTACGGGCAGAGTAAAACAAGTGTATCATACACCATCATCGAAAATTTCATGGAATCGGGTTTTATTGGCAGATTTGACTTGTACCAGTTCCGCACAACGGATCCCGCATATGGTACTCCGCCGGGTATACTGCGATGCCCAGGGGGCAACCGTCCGCCGGCTACAGTCGACATGAGCATCGACTATGGTACCAATACGCATTTGGCTGGCTATGGGAAATATGCTCCGTGGCGTCGCTATATGGCCTATGGCTCCGTCTCCCTCAGCTATCCAGGAGTCAACTTGTTTCGTCCATGCACCATTCCCAAACCCAACCGTGTAGTCTACTGGGGAGATACTCAACGCGGCTATCCCTATTTCACCATTGCCAGCGCCAACGCCTGGGACTTTAACATGTCTACCAATTTTTACGGCCAAAAAAGTATGCCGGCGCATCAAGGCAAAAGCAATGCTTCTTTTATCGACGGCCATGTCCAGACACTCACCGAAAATACCTACAAACAGAAAATCGCAGCTTACAATTACTACTGGATCGCCGCCACCGGTGTTGATCCGGATTGAGTGCTCCTTCGGACAAAGGACAACTTTCCAGCGCCTGAAATCCCCCCCTCTCTTTGGGCATCTTCAACCCCAAACGCTTTGCCAACTCGCCACTCCGTCTGTTGTCAACCAAAGGAAAACAGCTCATGAACCGGTTTCTTGTTTTACTCTCTCTTTGCTTTTGCGCCCGGATTGTGTGCGATCAGAAATTTATTCAAATTCCTACTGGAGAAAAGTTCAAGGACAAGGATTTGAGCTTCGCAGTTTCTTTTGACAAATCCAGTGTCAACGCCGATTTTGCCAGAGGCAACCCGGAATCCGTTAACATGCGCGACACCAACCTGATGTTGCGTATGAATGTCGGCTTTGACACCCAGCAGGCGTATCAGCCGGTTGAAGGCGAGAGTCTGCGCTATGATGCTATGGGCAATGCCTCGCCACTGGAGGGAACTCTATCTCTCTGGGTTAAAGCCACGGACTACGAACCGGGTTCGCAAACTACCGATGGACAAAAGCGCGGCAATATCGCGCTCGCACATCTCGTCTTCAGCGAAAATTCAGAGTACCGCCCCGACAAAATCCCCTACATCGCCAACTGGGAAAACGCCCCCAAAGGCAAGCGGATGATGGATCTGCGGCTTTATCAGTTTGCTGAAGTCGTCTATTTTGACTGGCGTTCCACAGAACCACCACATACCTACGGAAACGTCGGACGTGTCAATGCTTCCATGAACGGCATCAAACAGGATGAATGGTTCAATATCACCATCACCTGGACGCTCGATACCCAGACCATCTACCTCAACGGAAAACTTGCCCTCAGCGCAACGCTACCCCCAAAATGCCTCAAAAATGCCGATTTCCAGGCCAAATCGGGGTTTATTGGTCTAAAAAGCACATTCTACGAAGACCGGCATCGCTGGGGTACAGTCATCGACGATGCCCGTATTTATTCCAGG
>Ga0172378_10002869_pt1 | contig 16181 bp, 12 predicted proteins | sample GrowelOW332metaG_FD_119755 | JGI IMG/M metagenome (GOLD analysis project Ga0172378, IMG submission 119755) | Groundwater microbial communities from an aquifer near a municipal landfill in Southern Ontario, Canada - Pumphouse #3_1 metaG | ecosystem: Environmental > Aquatic > Deep subsurface >... | reverse complement strand
TCGTGTCCTTTTCAACTTACTTTCGTTATAAAGAGAATAAAATATTCGATGTTAGCTGGCAGATTGCTGTCTTTTTTACTCTCGTTTTAATCTTGATATTCTTCTCAAATTACCCGATGCTTTCAGCGATAGGCATTCTTTTTTCGATAATATATCTCTTTTCCACGATATTTAAATACTGGAAGTGTCGAAATAAATAATCAAACCAATGATCGATGGGCCTAGGCTTTATCTTCCGCTTCTTGCATAGCTTTTTTTCCAACGGGGAAAATGAGCAGGCAGTGAGTTTCTTTTTGATACTGTCTGTAGTTTTCTTTGTAATTTAGATAGTGGTTTTCAGCCATGGGAATAGAGATGAATTTAAACATCAAGAAGTTCGCTATAAATCCAATGTAAGCCAACCAATCAGCGGGAGAACTGAAGGTGTAAACCAAAAATATTCCTACCCAGAACATTATTTCACCCAAGTAATTAGGATGTCTTGACGTCTTCCAAACACCATCTCTGCACATTTCCGATTTGGAGGTGCGAGTTGCGATGAATCTGTGCATCTGTTTGTCAGCGACGAATTCCAAAATCACGGAAGCTAACATAACAAGCAAGCCTGTTATTTGATTTACCTGGAAATTAGTTCCGTTTAATATGTAACGGTAATAAGGAATAGAAGCGAAAAAGACGACGAAAGTAGGAAACATGCATATACCGAGAAGGTTTACCAATTGGTAAAACTTTCCCGTTTTTTCTCTGAGCATCTTGTAGCGCCAGTCTTCGTATCTCAAAGAGTAGAAGGTTTTGATAAAATTGACCGTCAGACGGACCGCGTATATAAGAATCGCAGAGGTGAACAAAATGTTACCTAGGTTCCAAGAATTAGTCGTAGCGAGAAGGATAACGCCTATTACAGTCGTCTGAATCGACCAGTAAGGGTCGTATGTAGACGCTGTCTTTAATATAACTCCACTAAACCAGACGAATACAGTCGCTGCAACGTCAGCTAGCAATATTCTCCAAAGCGTTTCTAAATTAGGATAGAGTTGATATATTCCAAATCCTATCAGTGTTGCAATTATATATATGAGTAGCAGTATAAGTAATCCGACTTTTCTATTGTCTTTTATTGTATTCATAAATACTCCCTTTGAGTTTTCAATATGCTATTATTTTAACACGCTTTCTACTTTTATTACAAAAATAATTGAACTAGAAAAAATGTAGGAAACTACACAGGGATAACCTTAGTTTTTTAGCACTTTTTTGCTTACTTTTACTATCATTATCAAGCGAGTTGTGATACATTTAACATAAGAAATTATGGAGGAAAAATTTATGTATCGTAAAAATGCTTGGAAAAAATACGACGAAAAACAATTCAAGCAAGTTATGGATTTCTCTGATAAGTACAAAGACTTCTTATCCTACGGTAAGACGGAAAGACTTGTTGCAAAAGAATCTGTAGAATTGCTAAAAGCTAACGGCTTTAAAGACTTAAATGATGTAAAAACTCTCAAGAAGGGGAGCAGAGTATATTCCGTCAACAAAAATAAGAATATATGCGCTTTTATCATCGGTGAAAGAGAATTGGAAGAGGGCTTGAGAATATTGGGCGCTCACATCGATTCACCCCGATTGGATTTCAAGGAACATCCCTTGTACGAAGCGGAAGAATTCGCAATGGCGGATACTCACTACTACGGCGGTATCAAGAAGTATCAGTGGGTCACGATCCCTCTCGCACTTCACGGCGTCGTCTGCAAGGCTGACGGTTCGACAATCGACGTGAATATCGGTGAAGATCCTTCGGATCCCATCGTCGGTATATCCGACTTGTTGATTCACTTATCTAAAGATCAGATGACCAAAAAATTAGCTGAAGCTATAACGGGAGAAAACTTAGATGTCACTCTCGGTAATATCCCTTTAAAAAGCGAGGAAAAGAATGCGGTTAAACTCAATATTCTTCGCTTGTTGAAAGAGAAGTACAACATAGAAGAAGAGGATTTGTTATCCGCTGAAATCGAAGTCGTTCCCGCTGGAAAAGCTAGAGATTTCGGTTTAGATCGTTCGATGGTCGCCGGATACGGTCACGATGACAGATGCTGCGCATACACATCTCTTATCGCTCTGTTGGATACTAAAGATGTCGAATATACATCTTGCTGCTGCTTGGTAGATAAAGAAGAAATAGGATCGGTTGGCGCCACAGGTGCTCAGTCTTTGTTCTTTGAAAACACCATCGCTAAAGTAGCTGAAATACTTGGTAAAGATTCTCCTTTATACGTCGCAAGAAAGACATTGGAAAACTCCAAGATGCTCTCGTCTGACGTATCTGCAGGTGTTGATCCTTTGTATCTCAGCGTATCGGATAAAAAGAACGCCGCTTATTTTGCAAACGGGCTTGTTATCAACAAGTACACTGGTTCTCGCGGTAAATCTGGTTCCAACGATTCGAATCCCGAGTACTACGCATTTATCAGAAACGTATTAGACAGCGCTGACGTTTGTTGGCAAAACTCCGAACTTGGTAAAGTTGACCAAGGCGGCGGTGGTACGATCGCTTACATCTTAGGTAATTACAATATGAACGTCATTGATGCAGGTATTCCTGTTCTCAATATGCACGCTCCTATGGAAATCATCTCCAAGGCTGATCTGTACGAAGCTTACAAGGGTTATCTCGCTTTCTTAGTTGCGTAATCAATCTTAAATATCTGGAAGTTTGCTTAAAAGCGAACTTCCTTTTTTTATGTTCAAAAGGGAATTGCATCAAAAAAGGTCAACGCCGAAGCGCTGACCAATGTTAAATTTTATCTTATATTTAATCTACTAGAGACTATTTGTCAAAATCGTGTTCAAATTCATTAGCTGCTGCTAATAAATAAGTGACTGAGTAAGCTAATGAAGGACCAGCGCCCATATTAACTGCACAACCTACTACATCGAGAATTTCAGCTTTAGTTGCTCCTGCTTTATAAGCGTTGTAAGTGTGAAATACGATGCAATATACACATCTAATTTGAACACCGATTGCTAATTGTATGAGTTCCTTTGTTTTTGCGTCTAAGGCTCCTGCTTTACCATTAGTACCTAATAAGCCCATGAAAGCATCGACATTTTCTTTGTGTCCTGCTTCTGCGTAAGCACCAATACCACCAACGAATTCATTGAGCAATGCTCTAGCATCGATCTTTTCTGCCATAAATTTCCTCCTTGTGAGCTGTTGTAAGCCCTTATAATTTAATTTTATAATAAATCGCCTACTAAATCAATTAATTTTATTAACACATTTTCTAAAAATGTCCATAAACACTGAGTATTTTTACATAATGTACGCAATTGTAAATACTGTTATTTTTCATCGGTTTCAAGGCTAATATACTGTGTTTTATACCGATAAAATATTTTTCACAATTGCATTTAAAATCGATGTAAAGGAAACGATTCAACGAGACTCCTATGCCGATTCAGATCAGTTGTACAACTTTTCAAAATCGCTTTTAAGTGTCATCTCGTCGTAAGTCTGATTGATGTGATCAGCGATAAATTTGTTGTAATCTTGTCTCTTTAAGGCATCGGAATAAATCTCGATTCCCGTAATCAAATTCTCGTTGGTAGAAACCAAAAGGGAGAAGTTACCTAAAGTGGTCTTCATATCCAATCTCAGTTGACCGTGAGGGTTTCCCTTGGTTAGAAGCTTCAAATCGGAATATTTAGCGGAAAGTTTTGACGTGTAAGTGCTGTCGTACGATTCCTCTTTCATATCGGGAAAAGCAGCTTTACAGTTGATTCGAATTTGATCGATCATGGACTGAATGCTGACATCGGATATCTTGCAGAGATTGATTACGCGCTTCCTGACTGAATCTATTCCTTTATTTTTCAACTTCGTCACGGACGGGGTAAGATACTTGGTCAACTTATTTAAGTCGGAGTTGATGAGCAGAGTTCCGTGAAAGAGAAAACGCTTGTCTTCCAGGTAGTAAGCGTGACCGCTAAATTTCTTTCCTTTTACGATCAGGTCGTTTCGCTGCGATTCGACATCGCTGATACCGAGGTCGTTTAGAGATTTAATGATGATGTTTAAGAACGTATCTATCTCGTATTGGTCGGTGTTGAAGACAAAGGTGAAGTTGAGGTTTCCCAAATCGTGGAATACCGCTCCACCTCCCGTCATTCTTCTGACTATCTTAACTTTGTCCTTCTTGCATGCTGGAATATTGCATTCCAAAAAGGAATTTTGATTGTTTCCAATGACTATCGTGTTTTTATTTTGCCACATGTAAACAATCACATCCGAAGATAGATCTTTGAAGAAATTTTCCTCAAGAGCTAAATTTACGGATGGGTTGTTTGTTGTAGTCGTTACAAATTTATTCATCTAATCCGTGAATTGATCCGTGTCCGAATCCGCGCTCTGCATCATTTACAACTTCAGCGAGGGTAGGGTGAGCAAATACTGTTTGAGCAACGGAATCCGCGTCGATGTTGTTGCTTATTTGAACGGTTAGAGTAGCGATCAAGTTGCCCGCGTCGGCTCCGATGATTCCACCTCCGATAATCTTCTTGGTTTTTGCGTCTTGAATCAGTTTGACGAAACCTTGAGTAGCGCCCATTGAGAGAGCTTTACCATTAGATAGGAAAGGAGCTTTCTTTACTGTGTATTTTACACCTTCCTTAATCAACATTTTTTCAGACCAACCTATCGTAGCAATCTCAGGGTGAGTAAAGATAACGGAAGGTACGTTGATGTAATCCATCTTTCTCTTGTTTCCTAAAATATTGTCGACAGCGCAGAATCCTTGATTGGATGCGACGTGAGCCAACTGCAATTTCGCAGTTACGTCTCCTATAGCGTATATATTGTCTACGTTTGTCTTAAGGTAATCGTCTATTTTGATAGCGCGACCGCGCTCGTCGAGTTTGACTCCTGCAGCTTCGAGGTTTACACCCTTGATATTTGCGTGTCTGCCGACTGCAACTAAGACTTTGTCGGATTCGAGACTGCTGAGTTTTCCTTCGTGTTCGTATGTAACGATAGCTTTACCATCTTTCTTTTCTATCTTCTTAACTCCGGAATTGAAGAAGTAGTTGACTTGTATGTTGCTCTTAACTACATCGATCATATCGTCATCTACTACAGCTAAAATCTCCGGTAAGAATTCAACGACGTTGACTGTCTTTCCAAGAGTGGAGAAGATCGATGCAAATTCCATGCCGATGACTCCGCCACCGACGATTGTGATCGAGTCGAATTCTTCAGTGTTGGACAAAACTTTATCCGAATCCCAAACGCAATCTAAATCGATACCTTCAATAGGTAATTTTGCTATAGAAGAACCGGTTGCGATGATGCATTTGTCAAATTTGACAACCGCGTTTTCTTCGCCGGTAACTTTAACGGTGTTGGCATCGACGAATTCGCCTTTACCTCTCACCAGAGTGATACCACCGTGTTCAAACAGGGTACCGACACCATTTCTGAGCTCGGATACTACTGCGTCTTTGTGAGCTACCATACCTTTTAGATCGTACGATGTATTGCGGTTAGTAACGCCGAAGTCTTCACTGGTGATCGAGTATCTGTAGACGTCAGCGCAGTGAATTAGAGATTTTGTCGGAATACAACCTACGTTCAAACAAGTTCCACCAAGGTGTCCCTTTTCTATTACTACGACATTTAAATTTTGTTTAGCGGCATAAATTGCTGCCTGGTATCCGCCAGGACCTGAGCCGAGAATGGCGAGATCGCACTTGATTTCACCTCTTTCAACGGCCTTTTTAGGAGCTTTTTTAGCGGAAGCTTTTTCAACTTCTGCAAAGGCATCTCCGTTTTTAACCGCGTCGCCTTCCTTTACTAAAAATTTAACTATTTTACAAGTTTCTTTCGCTTTGACAGGTTCGGATAATTTACCGGCCTCTACCTTTAATATAATATCGCCCTCGTTGACTACATCGCCAACGCCTGCGCTTATCTTACCGACTGTGAGAATGGGAACTGTGGATTTAAGGTCGAATTTTAAAGTTGATTCAAATGTCTCTTCTCCGCCATTCACGTTGATAACGACCAATTCATCCTTGGTCTTTATGTCGTCACCTTCCTGCACGAGAATCTTTGCGATTGTACCTGCTTCAGTCGATTTAAAAGGTTGAGTTAACTTTCCGTTTTCAACTTTGAAAAAGACATCTCCAACTTCAATCTTATCTCCTACTGCAACGTTGAGCTTACCAACTTTACCGACAAAGCTAGATGTTATCGTAACTTGTTTGTCAGCTTTACCCGCGGAAACTTCCTCGACTTTACAAACGACGTCACCGGCGGTTATTTCATCTCCTTGCTTAACCAGAATTTTCGTGATCTTACCTGCAACGTCGGATTTGATAGGCTGAGTTAACTTAGTGCTTTCCACGAAGCAAATTTTATCGCCCTCGCTAACAACGGAACCTTTAGATACGACGATCTTACCAACTTTACCAGCTAATTTTGACTTGATTTCCATCATAATCTCCTTCTTTTTTTAATAATAAAATAAAATCTACTTAAACAGCAGTTGCTTATCTATCAGAAAATTCCTCGCTGAAACATGTGAAATTAACCGATATTTAAAAATATTGTCTTCAACCCCTTTATTTTATTTCATTTAGAAATACATTACAAACAAAAAACTTACGAAAATGCGAATAGAGTAAAGTTTCATTGCGGCTAGCGTTCAGACAAATGTACCACCGGATTTTAATCACTCTGAGGAGATTTGTTGAAAGATGGAAGAAAAATTAACAAAATTAGCACTCTATACTTGAAAGTGCTAAATATATGAGTACAATAGGAAATATAGAATTACTACGGAGGTACAAGATTAATATGAAAGAAGAAAAAGAATTTCAAACGGAGTCTAAACAATTACTAAACCTAATGGTTAACTCCATCTATACAGACAAGAAGATATTCCTTAGAGAGATATTGTCTAACGCATCTGACGCTATCGACAAGTACAAGTACATGTCGCTCACATCGGAAGGAAAGTACCCTCAAAAGGATTACGTCATCAACATAACAAAGGACAGCAAAGCTAGAACTATCGAGATCTCGGATAACGGTATCGGTATGTCAAAGAAGGACATTGTTGAAAACCTAGGCACGATAGCTAAATCAGGGTCAAAAGAATTTTTGGCTAAAGCTATGAAGTCTAAAGAAAAAGGCGAAGATGTCAACATCATCGGACAATTCGGCGTTGGTTTCTACTCAGCCTTCATGGTTGCTAAGAAGATTGTCGTCCGCACAAAAGCGGTCGGTCACAAGGCCTATTTGTTCGAATCAGACGGGGTTTCAAAATACTCGATCTCCGACGCTGAGCAAGAGGATTCTGGTTCGGTTGTAACCTTGTATTTGAAAGACGATACAGACGAGATCAAATATTCGGAATTCCTGGAAGATTCCAAGATCGAAGAACTCGTCAAACTCTATTCCGACTACATCAGATATCCAATCAAGATGTTTGTCACTACTTCTAAACCCAAGCTCGATAAAGACGGCAAGGCAATCGAAGGAAAGTACGAGGATGTAGTCGAGAACAAGACTCTCAACTCCATGGTCCCGCTTTGGAAAAAAGCCAAATCGAAAGTTTCCGATGAAGATTTGGAAAAATTCTACAAGACAAAGTTCAGCGACTACGAAAAACCTTTGATTTCAATATTTGTCAAAGCTGAAGGTTTGCTCAGTTACAACGCTTTGTTATTCATACCTAGCCACGCGCCTTACAACCTATATTCGGAAAACTATGAAAAGGGATTGTCTCTTTATTCAAAGGGAATATTCATCAAGGAAAAATGCGCGGAATTGATTCCCGATCACTACAAGTTTGTTAAAGGACTTGTCGATTCGGATGACTTCTCGCTCAACATCTCTCGTGAAATGTTGCAAAACTCTCCTGTTATGAAGAGAATTTCCAAGAACATTGAAGCTAAGATTACATCTAAACTCAAGGAGCTTAAAAAGGACGATTACGAGAACTATCTCAAGTTTTTCAAGATCTACGGCAACAACATCAAATTTGGTATCTACTCAACTTACGGTGCCAAAAATGAAGAATTAAAAGATTTACTGGTGTATAAATCCCTCAATTCAGAAAAGCCTATCGACCTTGCTACTTACAAGGAACAAATGGGCGAAAAACAAAAGAACATCTGGTTCGCTTCCGGTAAGACTGAAGCCTCAATCAGATTGCTTCCGCAGTTGGAAAAATTCAAGAAGAGCGGAGAGAATGTGCTCTTGATGGATGAGAATATCGATGAATTTACAATCATGATGCTCAGAGAGTACGACAAGTCCGAATTTAAGAATATATCGGATGTAAACTCTGAAGAACTATCCAAAGAAGAGAAGGATAAGATCGAATCGCTCGTTTCAACCAACAAGAGATTGCTCGACACCATAAAGGAAACTTTAAAGGATAAAGTAGACGAAGTAAGCTTCTCGTCCAAACTGGTCGATTCCCCCGTGTGCATCACTACTAAAGACGGATTATCCATGAATATGGAACACGTTATCAACGAAGAACAAGCTGTTCAAAAGTCAGATGCAGACAAAGTTAAATCGGTTAAGGTTCTCGAGATCAACCCCGAACACGATCTGTTTAAAGCTATCTCAACTGTGAAGGATGACGAATCCATCAAACAGTACGGTAACCTGTTGTACGACGAAGCTATGATGCTCGAAGGATTTGAAGTTAAGGACAAGAAAGCCTTTGTTGAAAATCTAAACTCACTCATGCTTAAAACTGCAGGCAACAAGAAAGACTAAATACAAAAGGCTCTACTATCACGTAGAGCCTTTTACATTGGTTTGACAATTAGATGTTTCGCGAGAATCTGTAGCGAAGAAATAGTTTTCCGAGTTCGAACAGGGCGGCGTACGCTTCCTTCTTCGATTCTTTTTTTATGAGTTTTTGCTGAGCCACAGCTTTTTTAAAAAGCGGCATAATATCACCTGACAGCTGGGCGAGATCTTTGATGCCACACTTGTGTAAGAAAGAAAACAGGGCATTTGTATACTGTTTTTTAGTCCGATCATCTCTTCCTGCTATCCACTCGTCCAAGGCTTTGTCAAAGGCGCGTGCCGACTTTGACACCTTAGGCGTATATTGAAAATCTCCATCACCTATAATCCAGGCGAATGGCGAGTGCTGAACTATTCCGTTTATTCCGGTAGCGCTGACTACTTTGTATTTTTTGTAGTCCGTAAGCAGCATTCCGACCAAGGAGTCGTAGGGTATTATCTTGTTGTACTTGTGTTCGATGTTCAAAAACATAGGCTTGCTAAATATATCGGATTTGTAACCGGGCCCATCGAAGTCGTAGATAGCTTTGATTCTGTCCTGGTGTTCTTTGGGAATATTGGTCGCTGAATAGGTGGCAAAATTTCCACCCTTAGAGTGTCCCGTCACAAATATGTTTGCTCCTTCGGGTATCTGTTCGATCGTTGACTTGAGGTAATCTATGCCCCTTTGATGAGATGGGAGCTTGTCGATGTAAGCCAGATTCAGATCTTCCTGCCACCCCAGGATCGACATATCCGTACCGCGGTAGGCTATGACGTAGTTGTTTCCAAGTTTGAATACCATTGAAGCGTATTGCATCGTCTGCTTAGAGGAGAAAGAAGAATCGTAAAAGCCGAGCTTTAACCCTTTGAATCTGTTCGATTCAAACATCAGTTTAAAAAGAGGACCGTTGTTTTTATAATCCAAAGTGTGCTTGGCGATCTTCTTGATTATCAGGTCGTCATTGAGCAAACTCAACTTCTCAAATCGGTTTGAAGAATACAAACTCGAATATCGCTTCAATTCGAAGTATGAGATTTCTGCCAATATTAAAATATCGACTGGATTCAGCGGATGTTCTTCAAAGTTGGAGTGATCGTAGTCCTTGACGTACTGAGTTATGTTTTTCATATACTTATTGTTAACTATTTTCCTTTATATGTCTACATATTTACATATATAATGTATTTATGAAACGAGTATTACACGAACTTCCTAAAATCTATTCCAAAGAATCAAAAGTGCTTATTCTAGGTTCTTTTCCTTCGGTTAAATCGAGGGAAATCTCCTTTTATTACGGGCATAAAATGAACAGATTTTGGAAAGTATTATCCTTTCTTTTTAACGAGGATATACCCGTTCAAAACGATTCGAGAACGGAGTTTATACTGCGCCACAAATTGGCTCTGTGGGACGTTATCGAATCTTGCGAAATCACCGGTTCGTCGGATAGTTCAATAAAAAATGTCAGAGTAAACGACATCAAATCCATATCCAAAAACTCCGATTTGCAGTTGATTATCTGCAACGGAAATAAAGCCTACGACCTGTATAAAAAACACGTCAAAGGCATCGATATTCCTGTCGTCAAACTCCCTTCGACCTCTCCTGCTAATGCGGCGTGGAGCTTCGAGCGTTTATGCGAGCAATACAAAGTGATTTTAGACTACTTGAAGTAGCGGAATGGACGGATTTATCACCCATTAAAAATTTTGCTCACCTCTATCTATGCTATAATTTACAAGAGAAGAAATATTCAAAAAATTAATATTTTAAAAGGAAGATTTATTTAAAATGAGGGACATCACCGAAAGACGAGTAATTATAAAAGATCCAAATGCCATCAAAATGAATTTTTCTGGTGCAAAATACAACAATAGATTTATCATCGGATTCAAAGAATTCAAAACAATAGCGAAAGAGCAGTTTAACAATCTTAGATTACTCGAGTGCGTATTAGCTGCAATCGTAGCCGGTCTCACCGTCGGATTTTCTTTCGCGTATCCCGATTACAAAGTTTACATATTGATGCTTCTGATTATTCCGGTGTTTTTTATCGGATATTTGTTTCTGAATATTCAGCTGTTTATAGGCCGCATCGATCCGCGAATAAGAAAGAGAAAATTCAGGCTAAACTACGATATTTGTCTCTTTAAAAAAGAGATGGTTGTTCGCACTTCCATCCACGTAGAAAAGTTCGTTTTTGAAAAAGATGCGGAAAACGAAAAGGAAAACATGGACGACATGGTCGACACTGAACACCTTCAGTATTCCGACGTCATTCGCCTTGTCGAATCCAAGCAATTTATGTACATCGTCACTAAAAAGAGAGTGTATTTGATAAATAAGAACGGAAGGTTTAGAAAGCGCCACGGCGATTCCTTCGATTTGATGCGGAAATTCATCCAAGAAAAAACTGGTATATTCCTGTACGTATCTTCTTACAATCCCACCAAGCGCTACGAGTCATACTACGAGATGGCTGAAAAATTAACGCGAAACGAAAATACCACTAAAATTTTGATAAGAATAGTTGTTCTTTTCATACTTATACCCATATTTGTCAACGTGATTCCCGCTGATAAATTCAGGTATATTTGGGCTTTTTGGGTAGGTTTGATCGCGTGCTGTATCAGCTTGATAATTCTGGTCTTTCTCCACTATCAGAAACCCGGAAGCAACGCGCGAAGAAAAGTGTTGTTCACGACTTCGCTCATCGGCATTATATCCAATTTAGTTCTCGGTATTAACGGAACGATTTACACCTCCAACATCGCGGCAGTAAACAGAGTCAGATGGTTGGAGCCAATAATAAATGCACCGCTTCCGACCGACTACGTTCTGTACGCAAACGACCACGTAGAAAAGACTGTAGACGGAACTACATACTTCAGAAACGAGATAGTTGAAAGCTATCAAAATCCCTCGGAAATCACTGCTTTTGAAGAGGTTATTACAGGTGAGGAATCAGAGTGGATTACCGATTTGACTGCCGAGCAAAAAGCCATGCTGCCCTACGATGCTCACACCAATATAGGAGACTACTTTTTCTTCTACGACCAGCTCGGAGAGCGAGTTAATCCCAGCTACGACCAAGTAAAGGACAATGCGGACATGTGGTATTTGACTTACGATCAAGATACTAGCTACCTTTACGCGATTGAATACAACATATTCGACAGCGTTGTTTACTCGGATTAATTCTATTTTAAAAACAAAAATAACCCGGGTTTACTTCCTGGGATTTTCCTTGAATTTTTCCAGGGCTCTCTGGTCTAACACGTAGTCGTTCACCGCGTAATTTTCCTTCATATTTGATATCTTTTCGATGAATTGAACGTAGAGCTTTTCAATGCGCTTTTCATCTTCTTTCGCTACGATATTCCTACAGGGGTATACGGCGTCAGATAGATATATGACAATTTTGGGCTTTTTAAACCTCTTTAAAAGTCCTGTGGGCTTTCTGAATGTTGTGCAGGAGAATACGGCGGGTTTATCAAACATTCTCGGATATTTGAAGCTCCCCTCGTGAATCGGTCTTTGGCCCGTGTAGTAAGGCCAGATTGTCGCCTCCGGATAGATGGCTACCGCGCAGTTCTTATCGAGCTTTTCTCTGAGGAATTTTAAAAAGTTCATCCCGGATTTAAATCCGCCGGGCAAGGGAACTGTTCCGAGCATCTTCAGAAGGATTTGAAACGGTTTATTTACCATCAGAGTTTCGGGAAGAGAGATGATGTAAGTTCTTCTGGGCCAGCAGTTAAAAACAGCGGGAATAAAGCCGTCTGACATCAAAACGTGGTTGGAATATATAATGTAGCCAGTGTGCTTCAACTGTTTCATAACCTTGCGCTTATTGACCACCTTGGTGTGATTGGTCACTTTTGATATGCACCAGAGAATAGGAATAGCAAATCCGTAGTTAAAAAGCCAACTGCCGACCTTAAAAAAGATATTTTTAGGCATGAAAACATAGTCGGAGGGAATATCCCTTTGGTTGTTGACGATCGTTAGAAAATCATCTCTTTTTTTGGATGAATATACGTAGTGCTTAGGTTTCATAATTACATTTTTATTCTACTAAATATACAGAATTTTGTGAACAGGTAAAATTCAAATAAAAAGCCTGCCTTCGAAATAGAGAAAAGGCAGGCTTTATAAGAAGAAGATAAATGGATTTCGTTCTTCTTATGGTTCCTGAGATGTTGCGCTTTCTAGGGGGAATAAGAAAATTAAAGTTGTGTGTTTTAAATGCGCTTCATCTAGAAACAATATTTATCCCAAGAGGGCTGAGACAAATATTAACGGTGGTTTTTCAGGAAGGAAATCCTATAAAAACTTTCCATACTTCTATTAAAATGTAAACGCTATCATTTGTCAAGCCAAAAGCGCGTAAAAGGTAAATTTTCAACACATATTTGCTAGAAATTATAACAAATGGTCTAATTTTGATTGAATCCAACAAAAAAGCTGCGAAATTAATAACTTCGCAGCGGATATATAGCGGTTGAATATTATACGTCTCTGAAGCAGCTGCCACCGATAAATTCACGCATGAGGGAATTGTCGGGTACATTGTTCTCGTCAACTTTTTCAAAGTACTTTAAGAAGTTTATCAAACGTCTGCATGTGACGTAGTGCTTGGATGTCTTTTTAACTTGAGAAAGCAAAGGCATTGCGTGCTCTCTCATAACGCACAACTCGTAGGGAAGAAGTGAGTTGAATACGTAGTCGGCTGATTCTTGTGTCGAGTAAATCCAAGTGAATTCACCTTTTCGGACTGAAGGCCACATATCTAAGGTTTCTTCCGCTGAAGAGTGTCTGAATTTCGCATCGCGGACAATTCTTCTCAACAGACGCAAATCCGTAAGGGAAATGGGAGTGTGATCATCGACGTTTATCTGAGCTTGAGGAGCGATGAAAATCTTGAATTTTTCATGCTTGGGAATCAAGTTGGTCAACTGTTCGTTCAAGGCGTGTATACCTTCGACGATGATGGGTTGACCTTCGGCCAACTGCAAGGTGCGACCAGGGTGGCGTGAGCCAGTCTTGAAGTCGTAAGCGGGGATGGTGACTTTTTCACCTTCGATCAACTTCAACATATCCTGGTTGAAAAGATGTACGTCGAAAGCTTTTATCGATTCCAGATCGACTGATCCGTCGGGCTCTTTTATCATATCAACTTTAGGTAGGTAGTAATCGTCGACGCTCAAACGGATGGGATTGATACCGAGCGAGAGCAATTCGAGTCTTAATCGGTTAGCGAATGTTGTCTTACCGGAAGAGGAAGGACCAGCGATGCAAATCAATTTGATTTCGGAAGGGGAATTTACAATTTGTAAACCCAATTCAGCGAGTTGATTTGAATGGTGAGCTTCACTCATCATGATAAAATCTGTCGAACCCAAGTTCTTTACCGTGTCGTTGACGTCAGCAATCGTCGAAAGTCCGACAAGAGCGGACCACTTGCGGGATGCTTCGAGCGTTCTTTCAAATACTGTTTCGCGTGTGAACGGAGGAATTTGTCCCTTGAATTCAGCGCGGGGGAACTGCACTAAGAAGCCAGGCATCTTAGGAAGAATCTTGAACGTGTGGATGTAACCTGTTGAAGGCATCATGTATCCGTACATGTAGTCGAAGTAATCGTCGCAAACATACTGGTGAACCATCTGTTCGGAACGATATGCTAAAATATCTAATTTGTCTTCCATGTTGACTGCTTTGTATTGAGCGATAGCTTCTTTTTTGGTTATCAATCTCTTTTTGATAGGCAAGTCAGCATCGATCAGACGTTGAATCTCTTTTTCGATCTTTGCTATTAGCAAAGTGTTGATCTTAAATTTGGAAGGCTCGGAGGCGCGAACGTAAATAGAGCGGGAGATGTCGTTTGAAAATTTTACCGAAACGTCAGGCAACACATTGCGGACGGCCATAGATACGACATATCTGAGCGTGTTCTTATATATGTACATAGATTCTGTATCGCCGGCAAGTTTGAACAACTTTATTGTTACAGGACCTTTAACGACATAGGATAATTCGCGCAAGCGATTCTCAATTTCAGCGCGAACAAAACAAAAATTTTTCCCGTTGGGAATTAATTCTTCAATTGTTTTTTCTTTTTTACCTTCATACGTAATTGTCAATACTTCATTTTCCATATTTTTTACCTCATCTGTAGCCTGTATTTCTAACTCATCTTGGAAATCAGGACGCATATTTGAATATATATGAAACCGGTTTCAATTTCAAGTTAAACTACCGAAAATCAACATAATTCAGGCTGATTATAGTTGATTTAGCACGTGTTTTACTAGCTTTTCTGTGATGTTGACTTTCGACACTTTTTCTATCTCAGATAGGAAGGCATTTGAGTTAACTTCGATGAGCGTAGGTTGGTTATCTTTGTTAATCAAAATGTCGCAACCGGCGTAGTCCAATTTAAGTATTTTACTAGCGCGTTCCGCCACGTCCAAAATGTGCTGAGGAAGGGCAACGGCGTGACCTTTTCCGCCCAGAGATATATTGGATCTAAAGTCGCCGTCATTTTGTCTCAACATGCTAGCTACGGCTTTTCCGCCAACTGTAAACACTCTGTAGTCTTTGCCTTTGAAATTCTCGACGAACTCCTGGTAGACGTGTGGTATCTTTATCAAGCGGTTATATATATCTTCTAGTTCTCGTCTGTTGCTTATCAGATAAACTTCCAATCCCAGCGATCCGTAACACTGCTTGCAAACGAAAGGGTAAGAAAGTTCCGTTTCTACATTTTCCAAAAAAGCATCGATAGCCTTCTTGGAAGGTTCTCTGTTGTAGCAGAGGAGAGAGGGAATCGTCTTGGGCGTAACAATACCAGAATTCGCCAATTTTACGTACGTTTCCATCTTGTCGTTGCAGCTGGACAGAGCCTCGGGTGAGTTAAATACAGGAATGAATTCCTGTATGGCGTAAGCGAGATTTTCATCCTTATCTAAATAGATGCAAAAGTCGTACTTTTCAATACCTCTTATATACAGTTTAGAATTTTCCATGTAAAAGTTGACGTCGGTAGAAGTGAGAAAATCAACTTCAACACCTCGCTTTAAAAATTCTTCCTTAAGTCTATTTCGCTTGTAATCTTGGGATTTAGAAATATAGAATCCGTTGTTTAATATAAATCCACGCATATATTTATCCTTTTTTTGCTTTGTTTCTGGATATGAGTTTATGTTTTATTTAGAAAATAGTCAATTTAAAAGCCCGTATTTACATGTTTTTAATAGTTAATGAACCGATTTATTGTTAAGTGACATAGTAAACGGAAAGAAATTTTGAAATGACGATGGTTTCTCATTGAAATTGTGGTTATTTCATTTTCTTTTGCGTTAACATTGT
>Ga0172378_10002868_pt1 | contig 16181 bp, 16 predicted proteins | sample GrowelOW332metaG_FD_119755 | JGI IMG/M metagenome (GOLD analysis project Ga0172378, IMG submission 119755) | Groundwater microbial communities from an aquifer near a municipal landfill in Southern Ontario, Canada - Pumphouse #3_1 metaG | ecosystem: Environmental > Aquatic > Deep subsurface >... | reverse complement strand
TATAAAAATATACGCTAAAACCTTTAATTTAGTAAGGCTGAGGAGCCCGAGATGCTAATCCTTTTCAAGACTATCATGCTCGGGCTCACTTCACCCCTCTCCCAACAAAACCAAGAGCAAGGAACCGTCTAAAGACTATTCACTTGTCTCAGGTTTTTCCATTGATTTGGCCGCAGCAGTATCTTTAGGCGTAGTAGTTTTTGATACAGCATTCCGATTCATATTGACGTCTTTCTTATTGCAATAATCAACTAGTTGCTCCTGCGAAAGATCAGGAGTTAATGCTGGTCGGTCATCAACAACTTTAACAGGTTCTCTGCTCGGAACAGGGCCATCATTCGTTCTGACATTAGATGATTCCACCGTATTATACTGAGAACGCAATTCATCTTCAGATACAACTTCTGAGTCATCTTCATCAGGCTGCATGGCGGCATCAAGAATGCTATTAATATCATTAACATTATCAATGAGTTTCTTTTGTGATTTAACAATTGCCATTATTGCATTCTTTAAATCTGCGATTTCTAAATTAGAATCTGATGCAGGTGCTGGTTCATCCTTCGGCCTCATCTTATCTGCCATTTTATGAGCTACATAGGCCTCACTTTGATTAGTGTCCATGCGCTCATTAACCAGCATTTGAGTGACAGTGGTAAGATTTTGAATATTTTCTACGACTTTAGCCAATTTCTTCTCATAGTCATCTTTGAAGATTCGATTAGGCCGACGATCATCTTCGTCGTCCTCGTCGTCGTCATCATCCTCGTCGCCTTCTTCTGCATCTTCCTCGTCTTCAACATCAAATGATTCAGGATTATAATTGCTACGCTTCTTCTTCTTTATATTGCGATAGAAGTTAGCGTCATCAGCACCAGATGCTCTACGAAGCATTCTAGCAAATTCTGAATCATCGTCAATCTTTACATCAGAATATCTACTCGAAGGAACCGTTGTATCGCCAAACTCTAAGAAGGGATCATCATCTTCGAAGCTAAACAGATTATCTCGATTTGCAAGGTCAGCCGCTGCACGATAGCGATTCTTATAATCTGATTTCTTCTTGATTTGAAGTTTCTTCCTGATGGCCTTACAGGAATCCTTATAGAGGTCCTGTAGATATTCATACTCTTTAACGAGTTGCTTGTCCTTTTTCTTGCCCTTCTTCTGATTCCTCTTGACTTCATGCTTGATATCATCAATACGAATCAAAATCTGGATCATGTCTTTAATAGCGGAATAATACCTAGGAGTATTAGTTACCACCATCAAAATCGGGAATCCAAAATTGTGAATCATTCGTTTAGTTTCCCGATTATCATATGCTTTTTCAAGGCGGCTGATGAACTTCTTCACTCCAAAGATATCCTCGAAAGCTTCATCAACCTGGTCAACATACTTATGCTGGCCATAATCATCCACGATTAAGTCTTTAACCTTGTGAATGATAAATTTAAATGCTAAATCTGTTTCCAAATTCGCATACTCTTGGTCAATCATGCATTTCCTCCTTTCTCTTTAATAAGTTTCGTCGTCCTTGTCATCATCGTCTTCCTCGATATCATCAAGCGTTTCCTCTTCCTCTTCACCCTGAAGATTGTCCAAAGCTTCTTGACTTGGTCCATCGTCATAGCTTGGACTCGCCCAACCAGTTTCAGTAAAAATCTCATTCGCCAAAAGAATGGAAAGATGGTCTTCAAGCAATTCATTCTTTCGAATGATGGTCCTGCTAATGATCGAATCTTCCTTATCCTTTAATTCAGATTTTACTGATACTGGTGCTGCTTCCAAAATGCCCTTAAATTTTTTACGAAGATCCTTTTCATCAAAATAATCCAAAGGATTGTATCCAATGGAGTTTTCGTAGATCTTCCCCATTTCTTCACGATCATCAGTTGGTTTCATCAGGTCGAAAAGAAAGTCGAGATCGTCCTCAGAGTCAGCATGCACTGTCTTATTCAGATAGAGCAAAGCTTTGCACGAGGTTTTAAATTCAGGCATGTTTTACACTCCTTTTCAAGTTGGTTTCATTTTGTATAAAAGTAACTTACCTGCTGGAGTGCTCTTTATAGTTCAGGACTAAGGCCGCGACGCTTCATCTTAGCCCTGTTCTGCATGTTCCACTGAAATAATATATCTATGAAATTTGCAATCATACTTAATTATAAAGAGCTCTCACATTTATTTAATTAAATACTGATAATTGAAGCGACTGCCCCATGCTCCAAATACAATATTAGCATAATCAATTGATTTAATAAATTGATTATCTAAATCATCAACATTAATTTCATTCCTATTATTATTTTCAAGGAGTTCAATTTTACTAGTAATCGAATCAATCGTATCTTTAAAAATTGCATGAGTATCATAGTTAATTTGTCGTCCTTCAATCATGCATGGAATATATCTCAATGCATACTGAAACATTCTGGCATTTGGATCTGTCTGATCCAAATAATTATTAAAAGTCTCCATATAATTTTTAATGTATTTTAAATAATTCAGATTTAATGGCGTTTTACTTTTCTGATCATTCATAATATTTAATGTCCTTTCTATATCTTAAATTTACAAAATGGTTCTATTCGTAATAACTTTAAATTCAATATTTATGTAAATATAGCTTCAGAAACACAGCTATAAAGAAATCAAGCGTGAATTTAAGAAAGTTGGTGAATATAAGATGCTTTATTCAGCATTAAGTCCATTACGTTTATATAATAATATGCATCTAATTCCTCTTCCAAGAAATGAAAAAGTAGGATTTGGAGAAGCTATCTTTTTAACTACTCTAGCCCAAACAGACTCTATTCAAATGCTAAATAATGAAGCTCTTTCATATAAGGCCGATTATTATAAGTATTATTATATTGATAATATTTATAAGGAACATATTGGGTTTAAGAAAATAACTCTAAATAAGAATGCATCTAATAATAAAACTTTTAAAGAATGTGCTCATCCACTAAATATTAAGTACATTTCTTACTCGTCAAGGGCATCTTTCTTTAAAAAGGGTGCCAATACTATCATAGATTTAAGCATCTGGCTAGAACTTTATTTCAAATATCGCTTAAAATCCTCGTCTAAGTGTATTTGTACTGACTATATCAATTTTATAGCCAAAAAAGTAAATGACACTCTGCTAGAGCAATACAATAAGACATTTATCATTGATGTGTCTTATTGGTTCAAAAATAAAACTTTTTCTTATGATCGAAAATCTCTAAATGATCCTTTAACATTATTAATGTTTGCTCTATATAAAATGCCAGAAACTATGAGTATGCTTAGTAATATCGATTTTTTCATTATTGATAGTACTGAAGGAAAAGCATTAAAAATTCCTGGCACAGAATTAACTAAGAAAAATTATAATACAATCAAATCAAAACTATCTGGGTTTGATAAATTAAAAAATGTTGACACCGTCAAGGAAGATGGAAATAATATTGCTGATAAAAAGGCGATTGCATCAGATCCTGTCTTAAAAATTTCTGTAGACAAAGAAAAAGTTATTCAGCAAACCCGAACTAATATTGTTAATTCGGTAAAGAAAAATTTCGTTGGTGAAATTGAAGATGCTACGTCTGAAATTGAAAATGAGGATGACACTGATATTGATGACGAAATAATTAAAACCGAAGATGTCAGAGATCAAGATATTGAAGCTGAAGCTAATCAATATCTTGATGAAAATCCAGAATTAGTATCTGTAGTAGATCCTACAACTGCTGTTAAAGAGGTCATGGATCACGTAAAGCGCAAAGTGTATATATCTAAATTTATGCCTGACCGTTCTGAAGACACTATTAAAAGAATTAATGAACTTCAAAAGCAGCAAGAAAAAGTAATTGGCTTACCATCATTTGAATCTCTTGAATCTAAAATGATCGATGAGACTGATTATAGCGAAGTAGTAAGAACGAATAATCCTAATATTATAAAATCTAAATTTGCTAATTTTGATCACAGCTATAATCAAAAGAAATTAAATAGCGATATTGATGATATACTTGGCTCGCTGCAAAGTGCAACCAATAAAATCTTTGTAACTAATAAAATTGAAGAGGATGCATCAGATCAATTAAATCTTAAGAAAACAATCACGTACTTTCTCGAAGACGAAGCCGGCAAAAAGATGAAATTAAAATTTGATGTTCCACTAATTATTGATGACAAGTATCTCTACTTAAATGGTGCCAAAAAGATTATTCAGCATCAACTTATTTTAAAGCCGTTGTCTAAGACTTCTCCCGATACAGTATGGATTGTATCTGCCTATAACAAGATTCAAATCTTTCGTAAGGGAGACATGGATTTAACTGCAAGTACACTTTTAAAGATGCTAAATAAAAATCCTACTGTGTACAAAGTAAAAGAAGGAAATTCTGGCACCAAAAATAAAGCATATAATACAACTTTGGACTTTGATATTATTGCAAAAAGCATTTATTCTTTTGATATTGGTTCATACAAATTTGTTACTGATATTGATGTATTAATTGCATATTTTGAGAAAAATAATATCAAGGTTGAACTTAAAAATGGGGCAATTCCTATTGGATATGAAAAGTCCACAAAGAAACCAATTCTTATGGAGCCTTCTGAGGATTATATTAATAAAATTGCTAAATTATTTGATGATGACCAAAAGAAGGAATTTAAAAATTATGCTAACAGTAAAAAATTAATGTACGCCGAATGCACAGTATTAGGTGAGCATGTACCATTACTCCTGTTCATGCTCTTCTGCGAAGGATTTAAATCAGTAATGACAAAATCCAACATAGAATATACATTTGTACAGGATAAAAAAGATACTAAAGACTATGATCCTTTAGAATACGGTACGACTGAATTATCGGATGGCTATATTGTATGGAAACGATATCCCATGCAAAATTCTCTGTTAATGAATGGACTTCAAAATCTTCCTATGGAATTATATTCATATGAAGAATTGGAGAGCAAAGAGACATATTCTAATATGTTTACCCAATTCCATGATTCTGCATTGCAATCATTTAACCTTGATCAATTTAAAGATTTTATGATTGATCCTATTACTAAAGAGATATTAATAGACTTCCATTTGCCCTCAGATTTAGTTACTCTGATGGCTTATGCAGTAATTCTACTAGTTGATAATAAGTATTTGCCAGAGAATAATTTTAACAATTTAAGAGTTCGCAGTAACGAATTAATACCGTACTGGATTTACAATGAAGTAACCAAAGCATACGGTTCATATCGTAAATCTTGGGATAAAAAGAACCGTACTTCTATATCTATTAAGCAAGATTGCATTGTTAAAGACTTAATGATGTCTAAATTAATTGAGGATAGTTCAACGCTTAATCCAGTATTGGAATTAGAAAAAAATAGAGCCGTGACATATAAAGGAGAACGTGGCATTAACCTGGACCAGGCAATGACTCTTCCTCGTCGTGGCTATGATGAATCAATGCTAGGGGTTGTTGGTATTACTACATCTCCCGATGCTAACGTTGGAGTAGTTCATCAATTGACTCTAGAGCCTACCATTACCTCTACTAGAGGCTATATTAATACGCATGATATTAAATCTGTAGAAGAGTTAAATTCCGCAAATCTTCTAACTCCTGCAGAATTACTAACTCCACTTGGAGTTCAGCATGATGATCCCACCAGAACTTCGATAGAATTGATGCCGTCGAAGTAAAACCTTGTGAACTGCGGGAAAATTTCAATATTTTAATATTACTAAATTTATGTAGTAATACATAAATGGCAATGGATAATTCCAAAGGTATAGTAAAAAGATATTAAAATGAAATAATCCGCATCTATGCTTTTTAGATATTTTAATATCTAAAAAAGAGTGTTCAACGAATATCGAAAATCAATTTAAAACTGATAAGTAGAGTATATTCATATTATGAATAGAAGTGCAAGGCATTGAAATTTAAATTTCAATGATGATATATTCTAACTAATCCAATAAATCGGATTGGGCATACAAACAGTCTAAATTTATGTTACTTACAGAGGATTCTCAACCTACTATGATTGGTAATAAGGTTGAAGCAATTATTCCATATCATACTAGTGATGAATTCAGTGTAGTGGCAAAAGAAGATGGTAAAATCATTGATATTCAGAATGGTATTGTGGTAATTCAATATAAGAGTGGAGTATATAAATCCATCGATACTAATAATCAAGTTAAGAAAAATGCAGCCTCAGGCTTCTATATTCAAACACATTTAGCATGTGATAAGAAGATAGGAGATAAAGTTAAAAAGGGTGAGGTTGTTGCATACAATCCCCGTTCATATACTAAAAATAATAGTGATCTAAGTGCATCAATGAATCTTGGCGTTTTAGCCAAAGTTGCAGTCATACCTTCTTGGGATATATATGAAGATAGTGCTCCTATTACAACATCTCTATCTGAGCGTATGAGTACTTCTATGGTATCTGAAGTTAGTATTGCGCTTGATAAAAATAGCTACATCGATTATATTGCTAAAATAGGAGATCACGTAAAAACTGGTGATTTCCTAATGAAATTCAATCAATTCCAAGATGATCCTTATACTTTAAAGTTATTAAAGGATATGCAAGAAGATCTAAAAGAAGAATTGATTGCTGATAATATTTCCACTATCAAATCAAAATATACTGGCGAAATAGTAGATATAAAAATATTTACAACTGTGCCAGTTGATGAATTTGATCCATCTGTGCAGAAAGTCGTTCGCGCATATCATTCCAGAATCTCCAAAAAGGAAAAAGTACTAAATAAGTATCAAAATCCTGGAGACTATAAGTTCTATAAATCTGGAACTTTGATTTCTGAATCTGAAGATGTCCTTACTCCAGATATGCAAGGCAAAATCAGAGGAGTTAAAGTTGAAGATGGCGTACTTATTATCTTCTATGTAAAATATAGGGATAACATGAAAAAGGGCGATAAAATAGCACAGCTTACTGCATTGAAAGGAATTGTTTCCAACGTAATCCCTAAAGGATTAGAGCCTTATTCTGAATTTAGACCAGATGAAGAGATTTCTACATTAATTGCTCCTTTGGCAATCACTGCTCGTAAAACTCCTTCCATCTTTTTGTCTATGTTTGGTAATAAACTTCTTATAGAAATGAAGAAGCAACTGGAGAATATTTATAATGATGAAGATCCTCATAAAAAGTAAATGACAAATGGGTAGATATAGTAGAGAGCTTTAAAGCTCTCTACTATATCTACCTTATAACATAATCATAGAGTAATAGAACCCTGTATTTGAATCGAAACGAAGGTTTTAGGATCACCGCCTTATTCTAAGCAATATTAAAAGAAGATTCTCTTCATATTGCGCGAACTAACCGTACCAGCCAATTACTTCAAACATTAAGATATTCAGATTGACCTATAGCTTGCCTTATTTGAAGGCTGTGGATTCAATAGTATAAATCTATCACTATTAATAGTGCATAATCATATACTTTTAGAAGATCCCATTTTAAGTCAATGAATTTTTCTTTTGAAAGAAGCAGACCAACTTCAATTAAACAATGTAAATTACTTATTAAGTAAATTACTATTGACATTCTATTACTCTAAAATTAATCTCTATATTATAATTATGTTAGGCATAAATTTTGAAGTACTAATTTGGCATTTTTTACCATTAAAATTACCATTTTTTGGTAAAAAAATAGGCTAAAAATTGGATGAAATTTACTCATTTTTGCATCATTTTCTCCCACGATTTTCTGAAATCTGAATTTTTTTGGTATAACATAGAAGAGTATAACTCACTCCTGATTAGGAGTGGAGCTAGGCGCCCCCTAAGGGCGCAATAGCGATCTCCGTATTGTCAGGAGTGAGTTATACATAATATATTAATAATCAAGATTATTAATATATTATTCATACTAATATAAAATAAAATATACCAATATATTATACAATAAATAGGAAAATTTCCAAATAGAAAGGAAAATCTATTTAAATGAGTACCAATGAGAAATTTAATTCAATTAATGATTGCAAATATGAAAATAAATTTAAATACATCAATTTGAAACTAACAGAATCTCAAATTAAAAATATAGATCATACTCTTATAGCATTAGAATCAATCTATAATTATTATCTCAAAGTTTATTTAAAGAATTATCCAAATAGACCAATTCCTCCATATGATTTTATAAAGCAATATTTATACGATAATGATTCTATTGAATATTCATCAAAAAGAAATGAGTATTTTAATAAAAGAATTCCATCTTCTAAAGGGGATATGAATCGAATATCTATCAATAGATTAACATGTAGTATTGCAACTATTCAATATATGCTAAATAAAGCAAGACAATATTGTTATGAATTAAATAAGGAATATTCTAAAATAGAAGATATTAAATTAGTTATAGTATTTTACAATCATGATATAAATTCTTTATCCTATATATTCTTTCGTCAAAATAGTATTAGATTTGTAAAAAAATCTCATCAACTTATTAAAATATCTGGATTACAAGGAAATTTTCAATTAGATTATGAGATTACAGATAATAGTATGATTACATTACATAATTTTGATAATGCTATTAGTTATATTTTATATATTACGCCAGGATCTTATAGACATCCTAAAAATGTTTATAGACTAGGATTTAAAATTCCATTTTGCAAAAATAAAGAGGAAATAGACAAAACTGCAATCAAAGAAATAAAAAGACCAGATTTTATTCTATTATTTTCTATAAAAGATATACTAATTAGTATATATGGTCCAAATAATTTCAAAAGATATATTTTTAATCCGTTAATATTTAATCCTGAAAATAGCAAAGTATGGTATATTAATAATAAAGAAGAAAAAGAATATGCAATAAAAGTACATAAATCTTTAAATAAAATTGTAGAAGATTTAGATAAGTTTAAAACTGAAGAAAAATCAATATGCCTAAAACTACATAATGACTTTTTATTAACTCAAGGAATAGGTAATCATATAACTTGGGATAATTATATACATTCATTAAATTTAATTGACAGAGTCAAAATAGTTAAATTCGTTGAAGCTACAGATGAAATACTGCAAATTAGAGAATCTATTAATAACTTGAAAACAGATTATTCTCAAATTATGCATGATTGGTATCAACATCAATTCATTTCTTTTGGAAATTTATATGATCCATTTTTAATAATAATGCCTTCTTATAATTTTAACGAAATAGATCCAACTCCATATATATTTAATGAGAATCTCCTTAGTCCTAAAGAATATGCATATTGTGTACATATTGGAGCAGGAATTTCATCTATTCTTGATAATGTAAATGGACATCAGACTATAAATTATGCTCAATGCAAAGTACCAAAATATTTAATTAATAGTATTTATAATTGCAATAATACAGATGAATTAGATGCATATGCGATTAAGATTAAACGTGCATTTAATAAAATTTATGACTATAGCTAAATTAATAAAAAGAAATACTATATAGTATTTCTTTTTTAGCTATTTACTCATAATGATATATTATATATATAATAAAAGGGGTGATTTAATGAAAGCCAAATTATGTCAATCTACTGTAATGGCATATGTAGCATATTTAAAAAGTGAAGAAAGATTTTTATTAGGAGCATCTCAAGATAAAAAAGTATTGAAATACTACTTAGAGAATAATCGCCATTTAAATAAATCTGAATATCATATAGATCAAGAAGATATGATTTCATCTCAATACTATATAGAATATAATTATATTATTCTAGAAGAAGCTTTTGATGGAGTCTATATTCCTAAAAGAGATCTTGATATAATAGAAAGAGATTGCGAAGATTTATCAGTAGATATATCGCATACAATTGAGAATCTACAAAAATATGCATATCTACTTAATCATATTAAGAAAGAACAAGATGATATTCCTAAAATTATTGATAGTATTAAGGTACTCGATAAAATATTGAAAAAAGAAAAATTATTTGATAAAGTAGATATTGAGAATTATAAATCTCATCCAATTTTATATTGTAATATGACCGAATATATGATATATATTAAAGCATATTATGAAGAAAAGGATTTAAATAGAAATTATAAAAGAAGTATAGAATAAGGATTAATCCTTATTCTATACTTCTTACTTTAACTTTTCTTAACATAATAGAGGGCTAGATCAATTAGTCCTTTTACTAATTTTTCAGAATTTTCTTCCTTTCTCCAATATAAAGGATTATCTTTCTTAATGGATAGATTTATCATGCTATTAACATATTCATCGAATCGGACTTTGGACAATGTAGTCATAAAATTAAATGCATCTTCAAAAAAGTCATCCAATAGATTTTCTCTTTTACAATATCGATAGCCAGGAATCGCTCTATTAGTATAAATATATGGACAATCGTAAAGTATAGTTGGCATACCATTTTTAGCGCCAATACCTTCAAAGACTAATAGATAGTCGATACCAAATTTTTCATTGAAATTCAAATAAGCATAGCGTAACTTTAATTCTGGCCTTCTCTTTTTATACTCATTAATGAGGTCGTAAAAGAGTTTAAGCCTAGGCTCAGGCATAACAAATAAAAGTTCTTCTCGAGGTATATTTAATTTCTTATTTTGAATTATCAAAATAAATCCCTTCTTTATTTTTAAATTTACTTCATTAACATATTATTTACTAGTAATAATAAAAAAGAACATACTTAGATTAATTAATCTAAGTATGTTTAAAAAGAATAGCACACAACACTCAACTCATTTCGCCTAATTTATACTTAGGTTATATGATTATATATTACAGTTTAAAATTTTATAAAGCGTGGTGAAAAATATTATATGAAAGATAATAAAAATCTTATTATCCTTTATAAGGATCAATCAATAAAAATTAAATCTCCTGAAAAATTTAAATATGATAAACTTATGAAGTATGTGCTATCACCAGTTTTATCATACGATATTAATGGATTTATTATGTTGAAGCCCAATAAATATATGAACTTTACAAAAGCTCATATTAAAGTAACTATGCAGTTTTGTTGGTATGATGCAGGAAATGATGAATATTATAGTACAGTTTTTAATACAATAGATAAGGATTATACCAATATAGTTGAATTTTATGATGCACTACATTCCTTAAATCGGATGTATTATGTAGATTTTATAACTTCAACTGCAAGTGACTATAATACTTTTAGCATGATTGACTTAAAAGATATTGAAGTTACCATGTACAAAAATAAAGAGGAAATATATCATAAATATATAGATTATACTAATAAGAAGGATATAGCGGAGCATCCTTTGAGTTTAAATTTGTTACAAATGCTTGATCAATTAGAAGACATTTATTGCCCAGTCGATGAAGATCTTAAAAAGCATAAATTACTAGTAATGGATTATAATAATATGATGTGGGATATACGTTCAGATATTCATAATTCTAATATGATATATGGTCTAAGATTATTTCATACTAATACTATTTATTTTATGGAGGACAATATTATATCTTGTCTAGATAATATAGGTAGAGTGCTGATAGAGCAAAAAGTAGTAAACGCTGATCATGATTACACTATAAAAAATTTTGCCTATATTACAGAAGAAGAAGTAAATGATTTTGATGTTTACGAAAATTATATTTATCATATAGATTTTAAGTATAATGATGTAATTGAATATATCTTATATATAAAAATGCTTTATATAAATATTATATTAATTTATTCTGATTTTATATTTGACAGAGATGAAGATCCAATACACTTTGATATTATTACGCACTTAATTATGCAAAATAGTTATACTGGAAAAGATGCGTATTTATTATTTAATAAAGATCATATTCCTACAATTATAGATTTCTTTAAAGCTATTATAGAAGCATGGGGGGAGTAAAAATGAATTATTGTCTTTATAAAAACGGTACCATGATTAAGACACCAGCAGATTATAAATTACTAGAGCAATTAAATAAATGCGAATATGCTATGATAGATATTAGTACCTCACTTAAAGGCCCATTGTATACTATAGTGAAAGCAGAAACCATTCATAGCATCGTTCCATCAGAATATGCAATTAAATTAGATATATCTTATTCCGGAATTGATTGTCCAGTAGACGATTCTATGCAAATTAAGAATGAGATATTTATTACAAGTCTTTCTAGGCAATTCTGTATTTATCCTTTAATTACTGAATTATACAAATTTAATAGTTTTAAGGATGATTTTTGCCTAACTGAAAGCACTATAAATATTGATGAAATATCATTCGAGCATAAAGGTACTTTCTGGAAAGTAAATCCAGACGACGTACAATTAAAAGATATTAAAAATATCTTTAAAAATACTCATATTTATACTAATGGAAAAGTATTGAAAGATAAATATCTGCTTTTAGATTATGCCGGATACTGGAAAATTATTAGTGAATTGCCCGTTGGAGATTTTGCTGAATTATATTTTCCAGTTACTCCTCAAGCTTTTTATAAATTATCCTATAAAGAGTACTTTGCATTCAATTCTATCAAACATTTGTCTATTCAGATCTTTGATTCTAATGCATCTGAGAATGCAGAACTTTTAAATTATGATGAATTAGACCCTTATCAAGATATTCCCCCGTATAATATTCTAGAAGCATCTAATTTGAAAGATATTCTGTATATAATGCTTTATTATCCGCAATATGTAGATTTAGAGAATAAAATTTATAATAGATGCCCAAGTATTAGAATTTCAATAGATACAAATAAGAGGCATATTAATTTAATTATCTCTAATAAAGAGGCCAGTCATGGATTTTGCCTATTTGAGATAATTAAGAATCTATTATCTATGTAACTATTTCTTAAAAATAAAGGAGATATATTTAATGGATAAGAAATTGAAAGACAATATGGAAAATGAGATCCATAAACAAATTATGGATCTCAAATCCAATTTAAATGATAAATCTAACTGGCATGTAAATGCAGAATATAAAAAAATGAGTTTTGTAAAAGTAGGTGAAGTAAATGGCAATGGCTGATTTTAATAAGAGTAATCCATTTATTATTATTATGCGAAAACGCTCTGGAGAAGTAAATCAGGGCGCTATTCAAATTATAAAGACATTTATTATTTCTAGTTTATGGATGGTGCTTATGTCTATTGCAGATGGTTTAATTCTACAGGAATTAGTAATAACAATTGTAACTATCATATTCATTCTTTTCGAAGCATTTTCTATTGTTAATGTACTAAAAGGTTCTGCAATGATGGATGTAAATAACATAGTATATGGAGATCATTATAGCGTAATTGATATTAATAATGAAGATGTATTAAAAATTATAGAGCAAATGGATTATATAAAAGGACAAATGTCTTATATAATTAATTCTATAGTAATGAATTCTATTGTAATAACTTCTATATATGTGATGTTATTATTGCTAAATAAAATTTAGGAGTTGAATGATTATGCCATCAATTAATGCTCTAATTGAAAATACATTATCACTAGAATGGCTATTACGAAATAGGGAGACATATAAAGACTACTTTAAAGAAAAATATTTGCCAGATACTAAAATAAAAGATAATATTCTTTATGTTAAGAAATGCCTAGACATAATAAAAACAAATGTAGCCAATGAAACTTATAGAGAGAGAATTATCTTTGTCGATGACGAATTTAACTTGGTCAATGATGGCGAATTTGATTTTACTGATGAAGATAGTATGTGGCAAGAATTTCCGCATGATGGATACATGATTTATTTAATGTGGTCTAGACCATATGGTTCTGGCAATTATTCTATTGAGTACATTATAGATCTACAAAATGTATGTGTAGAAAAAATATTTTCATCTGTAACAGAAGGTATTTCTTTTGAACTAGCTTTTACAGATTTTGATTTTAATTCATTACTTCCTAAGCAGATTAAAAGTGCAAATTCCCTTTTAACTATTCTTGCAGGTGAGGATAAAAATAAAGTAATATTTAATGAATTTCTCAAGAAGTGTTTGTAAAAAGAAGAACCCATATGGGTTCTTCTTTTTTATTTATTAATAGTGTAAAATTAAGGCTCTACAGGGCCTCATAAAATACTGTATTCTAACAAGTTTATAAAGGATGTATAAATAACTCTTTTAGATAAAGGAGATGATTAAAATGAAATTACCCAATATTGAATATAAAGGGGACATTACCAAATACATTCAAGCAGAAGATAATCCATTTGATAATATCTCGTTTTATAAAGATATTGAATATTTTGCAGACGAAGTATCTTATACGAGATTTGTAAAAGAAGTTGAAAAGCTAGTAAGAACTAGTAAAGAATATTCTGCTTTTATTTCTTACATTAAGAATATCTTAGGAGTAAACTTTTGTCAGGTTAGCTCCAAGATTTGTGATTCTGATGCTACTATTGAAATGCATCATGGCCCAATATTTACATTATATGATATTTGTAGCACAATTTTAAATTATTACTTAAAAGTTGGCAAGAAAATTAATACATTTAGAATTGCAAATAGTGTTATTGATGAGCACTATGCATTACGAGTGCAGGTTGTCATGATGGCGGTTACTAATCATGAAGCCATTAAGAACCGGGATTTATACTTAAATGTACATCAGGGCATTGGTGATGTAAATGCATTCATTAAAATGTATGCTAATTGCTTTGATGATGTTCAGAAATATAAAATCTATCAATACATTCAAATGTCTAAAAACAATCCAAGCTTTGATACAGGTATTTTGGATATTGATAATGTTGAAAAAATGATTAATATATGAGGAGGCTTAAATATGAATCTCTATCAGTTTATTGGTGAACCAGTTATCGAAGGAAATATTTGTATCTCAGATGATGCTGTTGAAATTGCTACAGAAGGTGTCAGTTGGGATATTGCAAAAATGATTCGCGCCGATGATGTAAAAAAAGCGCGAGCTCTTGTAAAGGAAGGCAAGCACCTTTCTAAGAAAAATCATAGCGTGACGGATTATCAAAAAGCATTAGCAAATTTTAAAGAGGCAAACGATCTTATTTACAGTATGAAAGAAAAGGTTGACAAAATGCCTGAAGCAGTCGGCCTTGGAGAAAAAATTATATCATATTTTACCCCGATTTTTACTCTCATGCCTTCTAGTGAGATTACTAATGTTATGATAATACCTAGTGGCAATGGATACTATATTAATTATACTACTAAAACATATACTGATCATATGAGTAGCACAACAAATAGTCATGTGAAAGAGAGTCTTCAGGAAAAATTCAATCTCTTCCTTCATAACTTAGATAAGACAATTAGAGCTACTGAGGAACTTATTAAGAGATCAAGTAAGTCAAAAGTAGCTAAGGAATCTACTACAAGTACAGATCCTACTCAAGAAACGAACTCCATTGCAACCGATCCTACTAATGAATCATCTACTGATGATAAAATAGAGGACGAGATTATGGAAGGCGAGAGCGAGGATGATGTAGCTAAGGAGTCTTTAGAGGATCCAGAGGTTACAGAAGCATTGGAAGGCGTATTCACAGCAGTTTTGGAAGGAACGCTAACCGCAGAGCAAAGAAAGTCGATTCCGGATAATCAATTTGCTATTCCTGAAACTCGGTCTTATCCCTTAAATGATGAGGCACATATTCGTAGTGCAATTTCGTATTTTAGATATGTGCCTGCAGATAAACGTAAATTTGTCGCTAATAATATTATTAAAAGAATGAAAGCACTGCACATTCCAGTGGAATTTGGTTCTAAACTTGTTATTTCCAGATATGTTCCTAGGGAATATGTTGTTGAGAATGATGAGAGAGAAACTCAAAATAAGAAATAAATTAAAAAAAGAGGCTACCATAATGGTAGCCTCTTTTTATTATTCCTTAACGGAATTCTCTTTGGTATCGTCGGGATCGTTTCCACAGGGGTCGGAGTCCTCATTCACTTTCATTACGACCGGATCGGAATCAGAGCTCTGCTCCGTACTGTTCTCCTCTGTGTTCTCCTGCTTCTTCCAGGCCTTTTCGTGCTTCAGGGGAGTAGGGTTCATGAACTCTTCGATTACGATCTTCTGTCTGACGATATCTGTCAGATCGAAAAGATTAATGTACAAGTCATGGCGCTGTATGGCGCCATGATAGAATCGGAT
>Ga0172378_10002866_pt1 | contig 16182 bp, 16 predicted proteins | sample GrowelOW332metaG_FD_119755 | JGI IMG/M metagenome (GOLD analysis project Ga0172378, IMG submission 119755) | Groundwater microbial communities from an aquifer near a municipal landfill in Southern Ontario, Canada - Pumphouse #3_1 metaG | ecosystem: Environmental > Aquatic > Deep subsurface >... | reverse complement strand
TGCATTTGTTTTTGTTGTTGTTGAATTACCATCCATTCCTGCTGAATCATTTTCATTCCCAAGCATCCACATCAATATGTAAGGCTCATCTTTAAATTCCATTACCATCTTTTCGATATTGTCTTTCATATTCTGTCTGTGTTTCTTATCTGAATAATCTGTTCCGCTATTCCAATCAGCATTACTTCCTTTGGTGTAAGCACCTAAGTAATTGCCCATAATAACTCTGATTCCAAATCTGCTGTATAAATCTCTTAAAACTTCCTTATTTATATTTTCACAATGATATATTCTGATAGTATTGCATCCCATAGCTTTTATAAGTGCAAAATCCCCAACAGCATTTTCGTCACTGTCTTGGAAATCATTTCTATTTAAATCTACCCAAGCATCATAAGGGCCATCGGCTTTTTCATTGCCATTTAAATCTTTATTCATCCATTCGTTTGGTGCAGGGTTACTAATTCCAACAACATCAGGAGAATATTCTAATCCTTTAATAAAATAATTTGTATTGTTTACAATCAAGCGCCAAACACCATTTTCATCTTGTACTGTATGAACATCTGAAAAAGCATTATCAGTAATAAAAGAACAATATATTGATGCAAATATAATTTGTAGCAGAATTATTTTTTTCAACATTTATTTAGTTTTATATTTTTCCCAAAGTTTTTTATATGTAAAATATGATTTTCTTAATTGTCTTTTAAAAGGTGAATCTTTTCCGTCACCTATAGAACATAATCCAAACCATTCTTCATATCCCCAGCCATCAATGAAAGGGCCCATCCATTGTCCGGTTTCATCATGTACAAAAGGATCAAATTCAGGAGGAGGACCTGCTTTCCACCATTCGTCTGTAAACTCAAAAACAGTCCCACCTAAAGCATTTCCGGAACCGTAACCGGCAAAATTTTCTTCCATGCTTTTCCAACTACCTTCATGATATTTTGCTTGTTCTTCTTCATTTCTTTCTTGATCGTACATTTTACTTAAAGCTGGGCAACCGTATTCAGTTATAACTACAGGTCTTTCATATACTCTGGAAACATCTCTCCATAAAGAACCAAAACCTTCTTTACCTCTATATGCGTTTGCTCCATATATATCAAGTTCCGGTGCATTTTGTGCGCATATATCCATAAACAACAAATCTCCATTACATATTGCAACAGGTCTTTGCTGAGGATCTAACTCTTTAATTCTTTTTGCGCATTCATTTACAAATTTATAGTAAGCAGGGATATCTTTTCTTATATTACAACCTGTGCCTGCGGCAACACCAACTACACCTACAGATCCGTAATTATTTTCGTTTCCTAGAACCCACATTAAAACATAAGGTTCATCTTTGTATTCTTCTACCATTTTCTCAACACTTGCGAGCATTTTTTTACATTGTTCAGGGTTTGTATAGTCTGTCCCTTCAAACCATTCAGCTCCGGAATCAGTACAGTACATTCCTATAAAAGCTCCAATCATATACATAAAGCCATAATCTTCATAAGCAGCTTTAAGTAAATCTTTATTAAAGTTAGGATAATGATATAATCTTAAAGTGTTTACACCCATTTCTTTCATAAGTTGGAAATCACCAATAGGTTTTTCCTTCTTGTCTTGTTTTTCATTTTTATTTTCATCAACCCATGATTCATAAGGGCCGTCAATAATTCCGTTTTTGTTATAATCTGCAAACATCCAATCTCTGGAAACATTAAGAGTTCCATTGTCAGGAGAAGTTCCTACCGGGTTAGGAGAATAACAAATAGCTCTAACAATATATGGTTTTTCATCAACAAATAATTGATAATGTTTGTTGTTGTATTCAACTAATTTAACTTTGCCTTTTCCTGTAGTCTTTTTAATTCCGATAGCATCTAAATCTGCTTTTTTAAGAATCCAATCTTCAGCAGTAGCAGGAACTATTTTTCCGGGATTAACTATAAAATCATCATTATTCTTTTCATCATCGAATCTGTTTATTACATCTATTTCTGCATCCACCAATTTTATTCCAAGGTCTTGATGTTCTCTTGTTAAATATTTAATTTTTTCAATAGCGACAGGAGCTATATACCACGGGGTTTTCCAAAAAGTTACACCGGTAGCTTTTGGAAAAAATACGGCTATTGAATGATAAGCTTTAATTGCTCTTTTGTAGTTTCCTGCTTGTTCAAGAGCAAGAGCTATATAATATTGTCTGACACCGGGATCTTCTTGAGCTGTTGCCCATTTGAAATAATTTGCTTGAAAATCAGTCGAATTAACAAAATTCCATTTATCACCTTCAAGTTTTTTTTCTGCTTTCATCTTTTTATAATTTGGATTTTTGTATATGTCTGTAACATTAGGATAAATACCTTCACCTGACACAATCTTTAATGCAGAAAAATCTTTAGGCACATATTTGTATTTATTTGTTCCAAGATTTAAAAAATCTCCATATTTTTCGTAATCAATAATTTCTTCGGTTCCAGGGGTGTAAATTTCAAAAGGCTGAATAACATTTTTTACTTTTTTACCAGATGCAAAAGAAAAAGAGACTAAACCAATTAGTAAAGAAAAAGTTAAAAGTAACAAACTAATTTTTTTTGTCATAGAAATACCTCTTTATGTATTATTTGTGTTTTTAAATTGTTAAGGAGAGAACTTAAAATGGGCAGTGCAGGGATTGAACCTGCGACCTCCTCCTTGTAAGGGAGATGCTCTCCCAGCTGAGCTAACTGCCCGTTTAAGATTTAAGTAGTCTACAATATTCTTAAATATCTGTCAATATTATTGTATTAATAAATATTTAAGAATATACAATAAATTTTTTTTAGTTGTTTTTTATATAAAGTTTGACTATAATGATACGGAATAATAGATTATTATTCATTTTATTTGGTATAATATGCAAATACTAAGGAGCAAATAATGAAACATACAATATCTGTTTTAGTAGAAAATAAGTTTGGTGTGCTTGCTAGAATTTCAACACTTTTTGCTGCAAGAGGTTTTAATATTGATTCGCTCTCAGTTGGCGAAACGGAAAATTCAAATATTTCCAGAATGACAATTGTTGTCAATGGCGATAATTCTGTTCTTGAACAGGTGGAAAAACAACTTAATAAACTTATTGATGTTATAAAAGTATCTAATTTTTCAGAAACAGAATTTATCCAACGAGATTTGGCATTGATAAAAATTTCAGTTAATAAAAACAGTAGAACCGAAGTAATACAAATTATAAATATTTTCAGAGCAAAAATAGTTGATGTATCTAGTGATTCTATTATAGCAGAAATAACAGGGGATGAAGAAAAAATAGAAGCTTTTCTCACATTATTAAAACCTTTTACTATAAAGGAAATGTGTAGAACTGGTATTATTGCAATGGCAAGAGGTTTAAAGTAAGGCAAAATAGTTTTAAAATTTTAGTAACGAGGAGACTTAATTATGTCACAAGAACAAGAAGTAAAGATGTATTATGAATCAGATGCAGATTTGAATCTTTTAAAAGGTAAAAAAATAGCAGTTTTGGGTTATGGTAGCCAAGGACATGCACATTCACAAAACCTAAGAGATTCCGGATTGGATGTTATTGTTGCACAAAGAGAAGGTTCAGACAATTATAAAAAAGCTGTTGAAGATGGTTGGAAGCCGGTAAGTATTGCTGATGCAGTAAAACAAGCAGATTGGGTTCATATACTTTTACCGGATGAAGTTCAAAGACAATTATGGGAAAAAGATATAAAGCCAAATTTGAAAAAAGGTGCAGTAATTGGTTTTGCACATGGCTTTAATATCAGATACAAACAAATAGTTCCACCTGCAGATAATGATGTTGTTATGATTGCCCCAAAAGGTCCGGGACATTTAGTAAGAAGACAATATACTGAAGGTAAAGGTGTGCCTTGTTTGATAGCTATTGAACAAGATGCAAGTGGTAAAGCAAAAGATTTAGCTCTTGCTTATGCAAAAGGTATTGGCGGAACAAGAGGCGGAGTTTTAGAAACAACATTTACAGAAGAAACAGAAACAGATCTTTTTGGTGAACAAGCAGTTCTTTGTGGAGGACTTGTTGAATTGGTATCAGCAGGTTTTGAAACTTTGGTAAAAGCTGGTTATAAACCGGAAATCGCTTACTTTGAATGTTTTCATGAAGTTAAACTTATTGTTGACTTAATGTTTGAAGGTGGAATTGGCAGAATGAATTATTCAGTTTCAGATACAGCAGAATATGGTGAATATGTTTCCGGCAAAAGAGTAATTACTGATGCAGCAAAAGAAGGTATGAAACAAGTTTTAGCAGATATTCAATCTGGTAAGTTTGCAAATGATTGGTTAAAGGAAAATGCAGAAGGAAGACCAAACTTTAAAAAATCAAGAGAAGAAATTGCTAGCAGACAAATAGAAAAAGTTGGTGCAAAATTAAGATCTATGATGTCATGGATAAAAAAATAAATAATGAATAAATTATTCTTATTCTTGTTGAAGATTGGTTTAATCTTAACAATAATATTAGTTACTATATACTATTCATTTAATGCTGTTATGTCTGCTTTTGTACAAGAGAAAGCGGAAATTTTGGTTCCAGATTTACAAGGTAAAACTTTGGTTGAGTGTTTAGAAGTATTATCTCAATCAAAGTTAGCCTTGATTAAAGAAGGATCTGAATTTAATCAAGATCTCCCAGCAGGGGTCGTCATTAGGCAAGTTCCACCTCCGGGAATAAATGTTAAAGAGGGAAAAACTATTAGGATAACAACCAGCCAAGGCGGAGAAATCGTTTATGTACCGAATTTAGTAGGAGAAACCATAAGAGCGACTAACATATCTTTAAGATCAACAGGTCTTATTTTAGGAGAACTTACTAAAAAAGCATCTGTTAAATATGAGGAAGGAATTGTTATATCTCAGGATCCTGTTGCTGGTTCAACAGTTGAAAAAGATACAGCGGTTAATGTGTTGGTTTCTAATGGTCCTATGACAGACGGGACATTGTTAATGATTGATTGGATAGGAAAAGATGCCAATGATGCAAAAAAATGGGCAGTTGATGAAAATTATGAAGTTGATGTTATATCACAAACGACAACATCTGCAAATCCGGGACAAGTATTTGATCAATATCCTAAACCGGATGAACAGATAGACAAAACAACAAAAATTATTTTTTATGTAGCAGATGATAATAGTTCATTAGCCTTAGACGAAAAACAATTTAATTATACAATTCCTGATAAAGGAGATAGCAAGAGAGTTAGATTTGTTTTGTCAGATGATAAAGGTGAAAAAGACATTTTTAATGGTGTTAAAAAACCTGGTTCAAAAATTTCTATTCCTGTTAAAGTACAAGGGAAAGCAACTGTCAAAGTTTTTTTCAATAATGTTTCTATAGAAGAAGTAGAACTATAATATGAAAAAAGTTTTAATAGCTCCATCAATTTTATCTGCTGATTTTTCAAATTTAGATAAAGACATATCTATGATTGAAAAAGCGGGAGCTGATTGGTTACATATAGATGTTATGGATGGACATTTTGTTCCTAATATTTCAATAGGTCCACTTGTTATTAAATCAATCAGAAAATGCTCAAATTTGTTTTTTGATGTTCATCTTATGATTACAAATCCTGAAAAATATTGGAAAAATTTTCATTCTGCCGGTGCGGATGCAATAGTTTTTCATGAAGAAGTTGAATGTGATAAGATAAATTTGTTACAGGAAATGAAAAAAGTCGGCTTAAAAGTAGGTATTTCAATCAAGCCAAAAACATCAGTAAACGATATTTTGGAAATATTACCTTTGTTGGATATAGTTTTAGTTATGACTGTCGAGCCTGGATTTGGCGGACAATCTTTTATGGAAGAAATGTTACCAAAAATATCTTCTCTACGAAAGATTATAGACGAAAATAAATACAATTGTTTAGTAGAAGTTGATGGCGGAATTAATATAAATACAGCTAAACAATGTTTTGTTGCAGGAGCTGATGTTTTAGTCAGCGGAAATTCAATTTTTGCAGCAAATAATCCTCAAAAATCTTTAAAAGATTTAAAATCTATATAATATGATTTTTTTATTAAATTTCAATTTTAAGCAAATGTATAAAATGTTTTTTGTTATGCTATTTCTTTGCATTGCAAGTACATGCTTCTGTGCTCAATTAAAAAGTCAAGTGTTGCCAACAGATAAACATGACATTATTGCAATAGCAAAAAAGGATATAGATATAATTACAAAACAAAATATTATAGAAGCAGATGAATATTTTAATAAAGCTTCAGTTGCTTCATCACAAGGTGATTATGCTGCTGTTGCAGAAAATTATCATAAATTTTTAGAAAAGCTGAACTCAGTTGATATAGAGCCATCCATGTCAGAACTTCTGTTAACAGATTGTGAAAATATACTTGCAAAAATTAAAAACATACATAATATTGATAATAATAGAAATCACTTAAACAGAGATGAAACTTATGAAATTTGCATGGAATACGATCAAGATATTTTAGATAAATGGATGAAGATTTATACAACAGGCAGGGGTAAAAAAAGTGTTCAATTGGCATTAGAAAGAAGTGGTAGATACAAAGATATGATAATCTCTATCCTTAAAGAATATAAATTGCCTGAAGAACTTGTTTATTTGCCGATAGTTGAAAGCTTGTTTTACAATAATACTGTATCAAAAGCAAAGGCAGTAGGTATATGGCAAATAATGGGACACAGAGGTAAAGCTTTAGGATTACAGATAAATTATTGGGTTGACGAAAGAAGAGATCCTATAAAAGCTACAAGGGCAGCAGCAAAATATTTAAAAGAATTATTTATATTGTTAAATGATTGGAACCTCGCATTATCTGCTTATAACAGAGGGGAATATGGACTTATAAGAGATATGAAATTTTCAAATGCTTCATCTGTTTTTGAAATGAAAGAAAGAAATGCTATTCCTAAAGAAACACAAAATTATATCCCGCAATTTATAGTAGCTGTTAAAATTGCTACTAATCCGGAAGAATATGGTTTTACGGATTTAGAATATCAGCAACCGTTACAATATGATACAGTAGTAATAGAAAAAGTTATAGATTTAAAAATTGTAGCTAAATGTGCTAATACAACTGTTGAGGAAATTAAGGAGTTAAATCCGTCAATAATGGCTTGGTGTACTCCTCATGGGTATAAAAATTTCGAACTTAATTTACCTTACGGTTCAAAAGATATATTTTTAGAAAATATAGTTAAAGAAAAAGAGTTAAATCCAAGTCCTGGTTGTGTAAAACATAAAGTAAAAAGTGGGGAATGGATAGAAAAGATAGCCGCTAAATATAAAACAACAGTTTCAATTATAAAAAAAGATAATCCAAAACTTAAGAAACAAAAATATTTGATACCGGGACAAGTCTTAATTATTAGACCTGGAAGAAAATATTACAATAGTAAATAATTTATTGTTTTTGAGGTTTTATGAGAATAGTAATAAAAATAGGCACAAGTACATTAACAGATAAAACAGGGAAACTGAATATCTCTTATATAACATATTTCGCAAAAGAAATATCTAAAATAAAAAGAGAACAATGTTTGGATATTATTTTAGTTAGTTCCGGTGCCATAGGTGCAGGTATAGGATATTTGAATTTATCTAAAAAACCTAAACTTTTAAGAGAAAAACAGGCATTGGCTTCTATTGGTCAGCCTTTGATAATGCAAGCTTATAGGCAGGCTTTTGAGCCTTTAAATTTGTCAGTAGCACAAATTTTGCTTACAAGATATGATTTTGATGATAGACAAAGATATATAAATATACGAAACTCTATTAATGAGCTTTTATTGAAGAAAAATGTTATTCCTATTATAAATGAAAATGATTCTATTGCTATAGATGAAATTAATTTTGGAGATAACGATACATTAAGTGCTTTAGTTTCTGTTTCTAATCAGGCAGATATGCTATTTATATTAACAGATGTGGATGGTTTATATGAAGGTATTCCGCATAAATCGAAAATTATTCAACAAGTCACAAAAATTACGGATAATTTATTAGCAGTAGCTACTCCAAATTCAAGTAGTGGAAAAGGTACTGGTGGTATGAAAACAAAGTTAATGGCAGCTAAAATAGCTACAAGTTCAGGCATAAAAACATTTATAATAAATGGCAATAAATTAGATTTAATTAAAGAAGCCATTAATGGAAAGTCTGTTGGGACAGAAATATTGGCGAATAAAAAGTTACAATCTAGAAAATCTTGGATAGCTTTCGGTAAAAAAGCTAAAGGTTTTGTTGTAATAGATATAAATGCATCAGTTGCAATTAGAACTAAATGTAAAAGTTTGTTGGCATCAGGCATAATAAGTGTTAGTGGTAAATTCAATAGAGGGGATACCGTTAATATTACTGTTCTAGGTTCAAAAAAACAAAATGTTGAAGTTGCCAGAGGTTTATCAAATTACAATTCAGATGACTTAGCAAAGATTCTTGGTAAATCTTCTAATGAAATTAAACAACAATATCCTAACCTTGTATGCGAAGAAGTTGTGCATAAAGATAATTTAGTTTTAATAGAATAGAAATGGGAATAAACAAATGAAATTAATTGAAAAAACATATAAAAAAGAAAAAGTTTATTACGGAAAAGCAGTTAATTTTTGTAATGATGTTGTTCTTTTGCCAAATAATCAAAAAGCTACAAGAGAATATATTGACCATCCTGGAGCAGTTGCTGTAATCCCATTTCTAAATAAAAAAGATATAATTTTAGTAAAACAATTTAGATATCCGATTAATAAAATAACTTATGAAATCCCGGCAGGCAAACTCGATAAAAAAGAATCATTAATTAAATGTGTAAAAAGAGAATTGAAAGAAGAAACAGGGTACAGTGCAAAAAAAATTAAAAAATTATTGTCCTTTTGGCCTACACCTGCTTTTTCAAATGAAGTTTTGCATATATACATAGCAGCAGAATTGTCTTCCGGGAAAAATTGTCCGGATGACGATGAATTTGTTGAAAATGTTATTATTTCATACAAGGAAGCATTGCAAATGGTTAAAAATGGTAAGATAAAAGATTCAAAAACAATAATAGCATTAACTTATTTAGGTTTAGATAATAAATAAATATGGATAATACTCAGGAAACATCTATAGGTGCAGTTGTATATAAAATCAAAGATAATATTAAATATTTTCTTTTAGTATATTCTGTTAGAAACAATGAGTGGAGTTTCCCTAAAGGGCATATAGAAGAAAACGAAACTGAAATAGAAACTGCCAAAAGAGAAATTTTTGAAGAAACCGGCATCAGCGATTTAACATTTATTGATGGGTTTAAAAGCAGTGATTCATATATGATAAAAGGAACATTGCCGCATACAGTTGGTAGTATTATAAAAAAAAATGTTATATACTATCTCTGTTATACAAATAGTGATTTTATTAATCCTAATGATAATGAAATTAATAAGTGTAAATGGGTAACTTATAAAGATGCGTTGGAATGTCTTATACATAAACAACAAAGAAATATACTAGATAAAGCAAAAAAATATTTAGAAGGAGATGCAAGATGAATCCGGCTTTAGGTAACAAAACATTTATTCATGCAGGTTTTTCAGAAAAAACAATGACAGTAAACGGGGTAATAAACAAGAGTTTCTTTTTATGGGCAATTTTAGCTGTAGGGGCATATTTGGGATGGTCTTATCCTGCTGTTACAGCACCTCTCATGATACCTATAATAATAGGTACTTTAATTCTTTCTGTAGTTACAATTTTTAAAAAAAATATTTCTCCTTTTACTTCGCCTATTTATGCTTTTTTTGAAGGTTTATTAATGGGAGTTTTGACATTGTTTTTTGAAAAGCAATATCCGGGAATTGCTGTTAATGCTATTTTTTTAACAATCAGCGTTTTATTTTGTATGCTTGCAGCTTTTAAAGCAGGTTTTATTAAGCCTACAAAGAAATTTTATGCAGTTGTAGGTATTTCTACAATGGCAATTTTTTTATTGTATATGGTGAGCCTTGTAATGTCTTTATTTGGTAGTACAGGAATTTCGTTTATAAACGGTTCAAGTACTTTTGGTATATTGTTTAGTGTTTTTGTTGTTATTATTGCATCTTTGAATTTGATAATAGATTTTGATATTATTCAAAAGGGAGTTGCGGCAAATTCACCAAAATATATGGAATGGTATGGTGCTTTTGCTTTAATGATCACAATAATATGGTTATATATTGAGATATTGAGACTCTTAAGTAAGTTGAGAAGATAATATGAGTGTAAATCTCTCAAATGCTGTGTTTTTTATATCATCAGTAGAGCCTGAATTGTTGCCTGAAAGTATTTCAGAGGTTGCTTTTGTCGGTAGATCAAATGTAGGGAAAAGTTCTGTTATTAATGCTATAACCAAGAAAAAAAATCTTGCAAGAACTTCAAAAACACCGGGAAGAACAAGAGCAATAAATGTGTTTACTCCATCAAGAGGCAGATGGTTAGTTGATTTGCCGGGATATGGTTTTGCCAGAGTTTCTGATGATGAAAAAGAAACATGGAAAAGAATTATTGAAGGTTATATAACTACCAGAAAAACATTGAAAGCAGTATATGTTTTGATTGATGCTTTTGTTGGTCCAAGCGAACTTGATTTTGTTATGATGAAATGGTTAAGAGATTTATCTGTTCCATTTAAAATTATTGCAAATAAAACAGATAAGATTTCAAATTTGGATTTAGAGCAATTAAAAACTGCCATCTCAGAAAATTTAGAAATATCTCAAAAAGATATTTATTGTATTAGTGCAAAAACACAAGCAGGTGTCGGTATTTTAGTTAATGATATTGGAAATTTGTTATTATAATACAAAAAAAGGGGGTGAAAGAAATGAAGAAGTTTTTATTTTTAGCATTGTTTTTATCAACAACAGTTTTGTTTTCAAGCTGTGCATCTGTTAAGTCTCCATTAATGGGAGTAATTTATACTGATGTTAAAGCTCCGGAAGCAGTTACTTCAAATGTTGGAAAATCTAAAGTTGGTACAGCGGTAGCAACATCAATATTGGGCTTAGTAGCACAAGGTGATGCGAGCATCGATGCAGCAGCAAGAAGTGCAGGGATTACAAGAATCCATCATGTTGATTATCATTCAACATCAATACTTGGAATTTACTCAACATTTACTGTAACAGTTTATGGTGAATAATTTGTAGGTTTAAAATAATGACAAGAGAAAGTAGAGATAATATTTATATTATCTCTACTTTTTTGTCTACTATATTATAGATATATTGATTGTTATAATTTAAAATAATTGCTAATAAAATAGTTAGATTGTGACCTTGCATTTGGGACAATTAAAAGATAGACTGTTAGAGTATTTAAAAGAGAGGTACAGAAATGAAAAAAATATTTTTAGGGTTAATTGCAGTTGCAGTTCTTTTGACTGGTGCAGTTAGTGTATCACAAGCACAAGTTTTTAAGTTGTCTTTGTGGGGTGATATTTGTATTCCTAATGAATCTAAAACCGGCGGACTTGAATTAGCTATCGGGACACAAACACAAGAAGTTATAGGTGTTCAGCTTGCATTTATATATGCACAAGCAGATGAGTTGGTTGGCTTACAATCAGCATTAGTATCAATGACAAATAATGGACAAGGTGTACAATGGAGTTTTGTCAATTTAGCAGATAAATTTCAAGGTGCTCAATTAAGTGCCGTCAACTGGTCAAAAGATGTTACAGGTTTCCAATTAAGTTGGGTTAATAATGCTGAATCTATAAACGGTCTTCAAATAGGTGTTGTTAATATAGCAGGACAAATGAAAGGTCTCCAAATAGGGTTAGTAAATATTATAAAAAATAATTATGAGTTTTTCCCTGTATTCCCATTTTTTAACTTTTGTTTCTAAATGAAAAATTTTTGGGTAACTTTAATAATTGGTTTTATTGCGGGTATTGTAATATCAGGTATTTTATTTGACGCAATTTCTTATATAGGAAAATCTTTTAACAGAGTTTCTGTTGCTTGGACTATTTCAAGAGCAGAAAAAAGTTTCTCTAATGAAAGATTTTCTGATGCTGTTTTATTGTACGAAAAGGCTTTGCCAAAAATTAATCCGGATAATAAATTGTTATATGCAAAAACTAAAAATAATTTGGCTTTAAGTATTTTTAAAAATGCAGAACTTTTAAAAAATATCAAAGATATTGAAAAATCAATAGAACTATTTCAGGAAGCATCAAAAATTTATCTTGGAATTGATGACAAAGAACTGGCCGGACAAACTTCTAAAAATATTCAAATAGCTCAAAATACAAAAGAAACAATACAATAATAATATTTATTATTTATATATTAAAATGATAAAATGAGGTATATGAATAATTCAATTGAATTACTTGCTCCGGCAGGTAGTAAAGAGTCTTTTTTGTCAGCGATAGAAGCCGGATGTGATGCTGTTTATGTTGGGCTAAAGGATTTTAGTGCAAGATCAAAAGCTAAAAATTTTTCTTATTCGCAATTACATATGTTATGTGACTATGCTAAAAATAAAAATGTAAAAGTTTTTGTTGCTTTTAATACTTTACTTAAACAATCTGATATACAAGAAGCTTTGCAGTGTTTAGAACAAATAAATTCTACAACTGCTGATGCTATTATAATACAAGATTTAGCTTTAGCAAATATAGCAAAAAAATATTTTCCAAAAATAAAATTGCATGCAAGTACACAGTTAGCTGTCCATAATTCTTTAGGGATAAAACAAGCTAAGCAAATGGGTTTTTCAAGAGCTGTTTTAGCCAGAGAACTTTCGCTTAAACAAATAAAATCAATTAAACAAAATAGTGGTATTGAATTAGAAGTATTTTGCCATGGTGCATTGTGCTTTGCTGTGTCAGGCTTATGTTTGTTTTCAAGTTTTATTGGAGGTTACAGCGGAAATAGAGGCCAATGCACACAACCTTGCAGAAGATTGTGGAATGTTGAAAAAAAAGAAGGGTTCTTCTTATCTCCTAAAGATTTAGAATTGGCTGATTATATACAACAATTGAAAGAAATAGGAATAACATCTATTAAAATTGAAGGAAGAATGAAAAGTGCAGACTATGTATATAAAACAGTTAAAGCATACAGATTATTAATAGATTCTGACAGAAATAATTTTGCAGATGCTGTTAAACAAGCAAAAGAGATATTATCTTTTGATTATGCCAGACAAAAAACGACATTTAATTTCATAGAAAACAGTAAAGATATTTTTGAACCGGGAAAAACAAAAAATATCGGACTATATTTAGGTATTGTTGAAGATAAAAAAGATGATAGTTTTTTAGTAAAAACAGAAAATAATATTGAAGTTGGCGACAGCTTAAGAATTGTTGATAAAACAAAAGATAGAAGTACAATTTTAATTGTGCATGAAATAAATAAATGCAACGATATTTATAGTATTTGTTATGAAAATTTATATATTGAAAATGGTTTTGAAATATATAAATTTGCAGATAAACAAAAAAAACAATTTGAAGATATATTCGATAATTTAATAGAAGTTCCTAAAATAAAATCTAAAACAATACATTCTCCAACTTTTAAACACAGTGTCGTATTACCACAGCTTTTTATAAGAATTGATGATTTTAAATGGATTTCTTTACTCAAAAATATAATGGCAACTACTGTTATTAAACTTACAAAAAACAATTTGTTAAATATAAAAACAATATTAAATATAAACGATTATTATATAGAAATACCGGCATATATAGATGAGCAAGATGTAGAAATGTTTTCTCAAAATATCGAATTTATAATTAAAAAAGGATGTAAAAATTTCTTTATAAATAATATTTCACATTTTAATTTTTTAAAAAATAAAGAAATAAACATTTATGCAGGACAGTTTTTGTATACATTAAATCTCTATAGTGCGGAATTGCTGTCAAAATTTAATGTTAAAGCCTTCGCTGTTTCTTGGGAAGATGATTTATCAAATATAACTCTCTTATCAAAAGCATTGAAGAATAAGCTTATTGTTTATCTTTCAGGGTTTCCGGAAATTCTAGTGTCTAAAATGTCAGTTGCTAATGAGATAGAAAATAAAAATATTAAATCAAATAAAGATGAGTTTAAGATAATAACAAATAAAGATGATAATATTTTGATACCAAGATTTCCTGTTTCAATTTTTAATTTTAAAAATAATTTAACAAAACTAAAAATTAATTCTTTCGGCATAGATTTATCTTATATAACTCCTAATCAAAATTATTTAGTTCAAGTATTAAAAGCTTTTAATGAACAAATCTATATAAGTTCAAATTATAAATTTAATATTGAAAGACAATTGAAATAATGCAATACAGAAGAAAAATATTATTTATATTTTTTTATATATTTCTGATTATCCCACAAATAAAAGCTGATGAAGTTAAATACATTATCTTATTTGTTGGTGACGGTATGTCTGTTGCAAGTGAATCAGCTGCCAGCAGATTTTTATATGGGCAAGATAATAAATTAATTTGGAATTTATTCCCTGTGAAGACTTTTGTCACAACTTGGAGTTTATCCACATACAAAAGTGAATATAAAATAGATAGTTTTGATAAAAATAATGGTTATGATATCTCTGTAGCCGGAGATAAACCTTATCCATATTTTTTTTCACAGCAGGCTGAAAAATATTTTGAAAAAGCAGAAGCAACAGACTCATCTGCATCTGCAACTGCAATATCAACAGGCAATAAAACTTTCAATGGCAGTGTTTCTTGGTGTAATAATCAACCTGTAAAAAACATTGTAGATATTTTAAATAAAAACAATAATTTTAATATTGGAATATTAACTACAGCATTATTTTATGATGCAACTCCTGCGGCATTTTCCAGTCATAATAAATCAAGAAATAATTATAAACAAATTGCAGAAGAAATACTTTCTAAAACACAGCCGGAAATTATTTTTGGATGTAATGACTATTATTATCTAAGAGATTTTGCAACAGATAATAGTTATTATCTTGTTGATTCTTCTGATATAAACAGACCTCAAATTTTTGATAATGCAAAGAATAAAAAAATGTTTATTAATTTAAATAATTATTCTGTTCCCAAATCACAGAATAGCTGGAATGTTCCTGATTTTTTATATGAGGAAAACAGTATTAAATTTAAAGATATTGTTAATTTGTCAATTAAATTATTGTTAGATAAAAAGAAAAAATTTTTTGTAATGGCAGAACAGTCACAGATAGATTCTGCAAATCATGAAAATAATTATTCAAAAATGCTGGCAAGTGTATATGAGTTACAAGAGGGAGTGAAATCTGTAGTTGATTTAGTCAATTCAAAGAAAACTGATATGAATTGGAATAATACATTAATTATTGTTACTGCTGATCATGCAACCGGTTTTTTAAGATTTGATAAAAAATTATATAAAGGGCAATTGCCAAAAAAAAATATTATTTTAGGTAAAGAAATTTTAAAACGAAATGATAGTGTGGATTATAAAAGCACAAGCCATACTAATGAACTTGTCGGATGTTATGTTGTAGGTGCTAAATCTAATCTGTTTAATAAATATATAGGTAATCAATACAAAAATAAAAACATTATTGATAACACGGATATTTTTAAAGCATTAAATGAAATTGTATCCGGTAAGTAAAATAAAAAAAGTCATCCAATAAATATTAAATCAGATGACTTTTCTATATAATTAAAATTAGAATAAATATCCAACAGATAAAGCACAAGAAGCACTTGCAGGTACTTTTGTACCATCTAATGTAGTTATCTGGCTGCTCATTGCACCTGCCAGTTCCAAAGAAAAACCAAAAGTATATAAACCGATTCCGGCTGTGTATGCTAAATGGGAATTTACATTTGCGATATTCTTATTTACACCTAATCTGATAGGAAGTGAAAAAGCTCTTTTGTTTATTATAGGATATTCTAGTCCTACAGCTAAATCTTGTGATTCAAAATTTTTAACAAAAGTTTCATTTGCCAGAACATCAACATCACAGGCTAATATTAAATCATCTATCGGATTAATAGCAAGACCTGCTCTTACTTGTTTTCCCATATCATATTTTTCTGTATTCCATTGTAAATCTTCATACCCTGCATCTAAAGGTTTATCAGGTCTATCGAACTGAGGACTGTTTATATTTC
>Ga0172378_10002865_pt1 | contig 16194 bp, 13 predicted proteins | sample GrowelOW332metaG_FD_119755 | JGI IMG/M metagenome (GOLD analysis project Ga0172378, IMG submission 119755) | Groundwater microbial communities from an aquifer near a municipal landfill in Southern Ontario, Canada - Pumphouse #3_1 metaG | ecosystem: Environmental > Aquatic > Deep subsurface >... | reverse complement strand
TATTGCTGGGCTGCACAAAACTGTTAAATCTATTTTTGTTATATTTTTAGTGGCATCTTTTGTATTTGGTAATTATTTTTGTGGGTGGGTTTGTCCTTTTGGAACTATGCAAGAGTATTTCAGTAAAATAGGCTCTATGGTTTGCAAAAAAAAGATAAAGATGCCTAGAAGACTACAGCGTTATTTACAATTTTCTAGGTATATATTAGCTATTATTATCGTGGCAAATATTGTAGCAGCATTTGTTGATTTATCTAATATAAATGCATATAAAACATTTACGCATTGGATGAATGGTAAGTTTGTTCAGCCAATAGCAATTACTATTATGGGGAGTTTTCTTATACTTGCACTTTTTTTTGAGCGTCCATTTTGCAATTATTTTTGTTCAGAAGGAATTAGATATGGTTTAGCTAGTTTTACAAGATTTTTCACTATAAAAAGGTATGTACATACTTGCATTCAGTGTAAAAAATGTGATAAAGCTTGTCCAATGAATATAGAAATTTCTACTAATTATCATGTACGCAATGCCCAATGCATTAATTGTTTTAAATGTATAGAAGTTTGTCCCGTAGTTGGCACATTAAGTTATGGAAAAGTTAACCCATTAGAAAAGAGCGAAGAGAATTCTTAATATAATTAAAAGCTATGGTTTTCTAAACTAATAGAAAAACCATAGCTTTTGTGTTTAAAGGCAATTATGCAGGGCAAAAGTAAGTTGTGGCGAATTACAAGTGTATAATTAAATAAGAGAACTATCTTTATACTAAGGCGCTAGTGCAAAAAGGAGCGTGTTAAATGTACGGTTCAAAGAAAAATAAAATAGATGATATGCTTAATAAAATTAACGGTTTTGTTTGGGAACTTTGTGCTGTTCAGGATACCTTTGTATATTTGGTAGATGCAAGAGAAAAAAAGTGTAGGCTAAAACTAGCTACGGGATTTTTTCTTGATTTTAATATGGAGAGCAACTTCAAAAATTATATTTTGGACCAAATATATGAAACAAGAAAATTTCTTATCTTGGATGATTTTAGTTTGGAAAATTTTAGAATAGGCAATAATACGCCAAAGCAAATATCGCGTTTGCTTATTTTACCATTAATATGTGATGACAGATTATTAGGGATAGTAGGAACAGCTTCTACAAAATCGGGAAGTCCTTTAGAAGACAAGGAGCTTTCCTTATTGCAACAATTCACCGATTTATCAGGGGTTGTTTTGGGGAAAACATTGAGCGAATATCCTTTTCGTGCTCTAATAAGGCACCAGAAAAAAGAAATAAAGAGCCTGGAACAAATGGAGGGAAAGTATGCCCAGATGTTTTATATGAGTCCGGATGCAATAGTCCTTATTAATATCGACGGGACTTTTGTGGAGGTTAATCATAGTTTTACTTTAATTACAGGTTTTTCCAAAGATGAGGCAGTTGGAAAAACACTTAAAGATTTGGGAATTTGGTTTAATATAGCGGATCGAAAAAAGATACTCAACTTGCTTTATTGCTCTGATGAAATTGAAAAAATAGAAATTCCTATATGCAAAAAAGACGGAAAAATCGTTCATACTCAAATATTAGCACGTAGGGTTACGCTCAACCAAAAACCATATTATATAGTAGTTGGAAGGGATATTAGCAAGCAAGTAGCGGCAAAAGCCGAACGTATACAACAAGAAGACACAATAAAACATATGGCTTATTTTGATCAACTTACGGATATTCCCAATAGAAATAATTTGTATGAGAAGTTAGCAAAAGAATTAGGGCAGGCAAAAATAGGAAAAACAAGCGGAGTAGTTTTTTCGATTGATGTTGATGGTCTGAAAACTATTAACGATGCATATGGACATCATTTTGGTGATAATGTACTAATTACTGTGAGCACTAGGATAAAAGAAGCCGTGGGGGAAAAAGTGTTTGTGGCAAGAACGGGTGGAGATGAATTTATGGTAGCCTTGCAGGGCAAATACACCAATGAACAAATTGACATTATTGCTGAAAAAATAAGTCGAAGTGTAAGTAAAAAACAACAGCATTTGGGAATTAGTTTACATACAATGGTTAGTATGGGAATTACACATTATCCTGAAGATGGTGATACCGTAGAAACAATAATAAAAAAAGCTGAAGATGCAAGGTATGAAGCTAAAAAAATGGTGGAAATTGTTGGGAGTTTTATAATAAGGAAATGCAAATTGAAGCATATAATAGTACGCGTATGATAGAAGGCTTACGATATGCTATAGAAAGAGGAGAACTTTTTCTTGTATACCAACCGCAGGTATTTTTGCCGCAAAGAACAGTTGGTGGGCTGGAAGCCCTTTTGCGGTGGAATAGCCCGGAGTTTGGCAATGTATCACCTTCAGTATTTATACCTTTGGCAGAAACCTCGGGTATTATTAATAGTATTGGGAAATGGGTATTGAAAGAAGTATGTTATTTTGCTAGTCGTTTGTCTCAAAAAGGTCATGGAGATGTGCACGTTGCAGTTAATATATCGGCTAGACAGGTCGCCACAGATGATTTTGTTGATACTATTTTGTGTGCAGCAACAATAGCTAATATTAAACCGCAGCAGCTCGAAATTGAAATTACAGAGAGCTCACTAATGGTGTCAATTGACGATGCTATTTATAAGTTAGAACAACTAAAAGCAAATGGATTTAATATAGCTCTAGATGATTTTGGCACTGGTTTTTCTTCATTAACTTATTTGCGAAGGTTACCAATTCAAACTTTGAAGATAGATAAGTCTTTTATTGATCTTATAGAAACTGATACATTGGGAACTGAAATGGTAGGTGCAATAATTAATATGGCCAAAACGCTTAATATGAATGTTGTAGCCGAGGGCGTAGAGACAAAAAAACAACTCGACTATCTTTTGAAAAAAAATTGTGACTATATTCAAGGCTATCTGTTTAGCAAACCTTTAGAGGAAGATAAAGTATACAAGTTTTTAGAAAATTTTCATGGGTTGAGGCAATGTTCATGAGCTTTTTAAATTAATATAATAATCGTATTTTTTATATTTAATAGTATTTATGCAGGATTAAAAAAAATTGTGGCGAAGAATACAATTAGATAGTTATAACGGCGCAAGTTGTCTTTTTTTATTAAAACACATGGCGAAGGGGTGTGCGTTATGAGTAGCTTTGAACATGTTAATATCGAAGATATGCTCCAAAAAATTGTTCAAATAATGACGAAATGCTATGATGTGCACAATGTCTTTGTGTTTTTTGGGGATACAGAAAAAGGGCTGGGTAAAATTAGAATAAACACAGGAGTCTTTGCTGAGTTTAAGATTGATCATAATGTAGAAAAATTTATTATGGAAGAAGTTTCTAAAAAACAAAAAACGGTTATAGTAAATATCATGGAAACACAGAACGTTTTTTTTAAGGATAAGATTTCGGACAAAATATCCACTTTGATTTTAATTCCTTTAAAATATGCAGGAGATTTGTTTGGTATTATAGGAGTAGCCGGTGGTAAAAACGAAAAGCTCGTGGAAGGAGAAAAGCTTTGCTTTCTAGAGAGTTTTGTTGATATGATTGCCGCTGTTTTAAGCAAGACCAGTAAAGTGGCCTATAATAAGGAAAAAGAAATAAAAGAACTTAGGCAAGTAGTCGAAAAATATTTTCAGGTTTTTTATATGAGTCCCAATGCCATAGCACTATTAAATTCAGATGAGACTTTTACAGAGGTTAATCCTAGTTTTACTTTAATCTTAGGATTTGCAAAAGAAGAGGCTATTGGTAAAAGCATGAAGGATTTAAGAATTTGGGTAAATTTGGATGATCGGGAAAGAATAAGACAAATGCTTGCAGAAAGTAATAAAACGCAGAATATAGAACTTCCACTCCACAAAAAGGATGGGGAGGTTATCTATGCCCAGATTATAGTGCGGAAAGGAACTTTGCAGGGGAAAATGTGCTATTTGGTAGTAGCACGAGATATCAGCATGCAAGTAGCTGCAAAAGCAAAGCAAGATATGCAAGAAGAAGAACTAATACTTAGTCGTAATAAGCTTGCTACAGCAGCTACTTTAGCAAGCATAGGCCCTTGGGAATATGACACGAAAAAAGAGATTTTTGAATTTAGCGATGAATTCTATGCTCTTTATGGTACAAATTCCGTTCGCGAAGGAAAGTTTATGGGATTTGCGGACTATATTAGGGAGTTTATACATCCGGAAGATGTTTGGATGTTTAGCGGAGAGAAAGAGATTCTTTCATTAGCATTACCAGATAATTCTACAGTGCCTGATATTATTCATCGCATTATACGTCGCGATGGAGAGGTTCGAACTGTTCTTGTTCGTCGTAGATTTATTAGAGATGCAGATGGTAATATGATTAAAGCCTATGGAACTAATCAAGATATTACGGAGAGAATAAGAATTGAGGAGGAACAGCTTAAGCAAGCGAATATAATAAAACATATGGCCTATTATGATTCTCTTACTGGGCTTCCCAACCGCAATAATTTAAATGAGTGGCTTTCTGAGCACATGGATACGTCCAAACATAATGGGGCAATTGGAACCGTTTTTTTGTTTGATTTAGACCAACTTAAAATGGTTAATGATGCCTATGGACATAGTTTTGGAGATAGGGTTATAACCAATGTAAGTGCAAGACTTGTAGATGTATTTGGAGTAGAAACCTTTATCGCAAGAATTGGCGGAGACGAATTTATTATAATATTGCCGGGGGAATATACTAAGGAACAAATAGAAATTAAAGCTCAAAAAGCAATTGAAAGCATAAGTAAGAAACAAGAATATTTAGATATGAGTATGCATGTAACGGTAAGTGTTGGAATTGCGCATTATCCTAAAGATGGCGATACAGTAGAAGAAATTATTAAAAATGTTGAAAATGCTATGTATAAAGCGAAAAAAATGGGCGAAATTGTTGGAGATTTTATAATAAAGAAATGCAAATCGCAGCTTACAAAAAAATACGACTAATTGAAGGGTTAAGGTATGCAATTGCACGTGGTGAATTCTATATAGTATATCAGCCGCAAATTATTTTACCTCAAGGAATTGTTGGCGGTGTGGAAGCCCTTTTGCGTTGGAATAGTAAAGAGTATGGAAATGTATCACCAGAAGTATTTATACCTTTGGCAGAGCAAGCAGGTTTTATTAATAGCATTGGAAACTGGGTTTTGATGGAAGCCTGTTCTTTTGCTCATAGATTAAAGGAAAATGGGTGGTCAGATTTGAGCGTTGCCGTTAATATATCAGCAATGCAGGTTACTTCTGCTGATTTTGTTTATATTGTTGATAATGCAATAAGGAATGCTGAAATCAAACCTAAACAAATTGAAATAGAAATAACGGAAAGTTTGCTGATGACATCCTTGGATGAAGCCCTTTTTAAGTTGGAGCAAATAAAAGCGATGGGAGTTAGTATAGCTTTGGATGATTTTGGTACAGGCTATTCTTCACTAACTTATTTACGCAAATTACCTGTTAAAAAATTAAAAATAGATAAGTCATTCATAGACATGATAGAAACAGATGATTTCGGGGCGAGGATGATAGGCGCTATAATTAATATGGCAAAAGCTATTAATATGAACGTTGTAGCAGAAGGGGTAGAGACAAAAAAACAACTTGACTATCTAGTAGAAAAAGGCTGCGCCTGTGTGCAAGGCTACTTATTTAGTAAACCACTAACAGAGGCCGAAATATATAAGTTTTTACGGGATTTTAATAAGGATAAATAACTAAAGGTAATAAACAAACGCCACTTCTTAAAGGAAGTGGCGTTTGTTTATTCTTTAGCAAGAATGTCAAGTAGTTTTCTTGCAAAGCTGGATAAAGTTTTGCATAGCATTTGATAGGTATTTATTTTTATGGTGAATAATGCTAAATTTTCTTTTTAAATTAAGGTCAGAGATATTTATAAGAGCAAGTGTTCCTAATTTTAATTCGTTTTCTACTAAACGCTTAGATACAACTCCTATACCTAAGCCTTTAATAGCAGCGTTTTTTAAAATATCGGAACCATTACATTCCCAAGTAGCATGCCAATGCACTCCCAAAGCATCCATACTATTTTCAAATAACTCTCTTGTACCGCTGCCATTTTCACGGACTATAAAAGAGAGTCCTTCCAACGAAGAAGTGTCTATTGTTGGAGAATTATATAGAAAATGAGATTTGCCACAAACCAGTATTAATTTATCTTCCATAAATGTAGTGGTGATAATGTCAGGTGAATGTATGCTTCCCTCAACCACGGCAAAATCAATAGCGTTTTTTAAAAGCAACTCTTCGATATCTTGTGTATTTTTAGTAATAGCTTGAACTTGGATAAAAGGGTATTGTTCAGAAAAATCACTTACAAGTGTTGGCAATAGATAACTGGCAATGGTTAAACTGGCACCAATTTTTATGGTACTACAGTTGTCTACATTTTTTATTGCTTGTTCCATTTCATTTACAAGAGAAGTAATGTGTCTAGCATAACTTAGTAGTTTTGTTCCATCTTCAGTTATAAATAAGTGTTTTGAAAGCCTGTCAAATAGTTTTATACCATAATAATTTTCTAACTCAGAGATAGCTTGGCTAACAGTTGGTTGTGAAATAAATAAAGCTTTGGCAGCAGCAGTCATACTTTTTAAATCATATACTTTAATAAATATGTTTAAATGTCGTAAAGTCACTATTATCACTCCTTATATAGGTAAAACACTATGATATATATTATACTATAGTATTTTACAAAAATATAATAGCTATGTAAAATATAATTAATATATATTTGAGAGGATGAATTTGATGACGCAAATGAAAAAAAACTTTTCAGGTGTAATGCTTTGTTTTACACTAGCAATCCCAGCTTGGTTTTTAGGAGAGGCTTTACCTATTATTGGCAGTCCTGTTTTTGGTATTTTATTTGGTATGATAATTGTTATGCTACTACCTAATATGTTGAAAGGCAAACCTGGGGGTTTAGAATTTGGGGTAAAATATACGTCAAAAAAACTATTGCAGTATTCAATTATCTTATTGGGATTTGGCATGAATCTTTTTCATGTTTTAAAGGTTGGAGGGCAGTCATTATATATAATTGGGTTTACATTGTCTTCATCATTTTTGACAGCTTTTTTTATGGGCAGGATACTTGCGCTTGATGGCAAGATGACCACATTAATTGGCGTTGGAACTTCTATTTGTGGGGGGTCAGCTATTGCAGCAACAGCGCCGGTCATAAAAGCTAAGGATGAGGATGTAGCACATGCTATTTCAACAATTTTCCTTTTTAATATAATTGCTGTATTTATTTTCCCAGCTATGGGAGCATTTTTGGGTATGAGTGATCAGGGATTTGGTATGTGGGCAGGAACGGCAATTAATGATACCTCTTCAGTAGTGGCAGCTGGTACGGCCTGGAGTAATGCTGCAGGTAATAACGATGCTTTGAGTTTTGCAACTATTGTAAAACTTACTCGTACTTTGATGATAGTACCAATTACGCTTATATTAGCCGTTTATGAGGCGCATAAAGCTAAAAAACAACCGGCTTTGGAAGGAGAGGAAGCTTTTAGCATTGCCAAAGTTTTCCCTTGGTTCGTGATTGGGTTTGTGGCCACAGCTATAATTAACACTTTTTTCCCAATGCCAGGAGTTTCTTCTATTATGGTAAAAGTTGGTAAGTTTTTGATTGTTATGGCCATGACGGCAATAGGGCTAAATACCAATCTTAAAAAGTTAGTAAATAATGGTGTTAAACCAATTTTCTTAGGAGTTTGTTGTTGGGTAGCCGTGGCCAGCGTTTCATTGCTAGTTCAAAGAGTGTTACATATTTGGTAATATAGAAAGCAAAATTAATATTACAATTAAAAGCATACCCGTTGCCCATATTTTGGTAACGGGTATGCTTTTATTAATAATGAGTGTTTTTATAGTTTGGCTATATATAAAAGAGGATAAATATAAAATATGTCGAAACTAGATTAGGTTATAAAAAGTAATATGCTAGTAAATGTATTTTCAAATTGCACAATAAAGAAAAAGAGGATGATTTATGAAGAAAAATATTCTTAGGGTAGTTATATTTTTATTGGCTATTGTTTTGGTTTACATTGGTATTAATAGTATTAGTAAAAATGAAAAAAAGGCTGAAGGGTATTATAGAATAGTAGTATTATCTGATACTCATCTGCCAAGCAAAACATTTAATAATAAGGACAAAACAAAGCAGGATAAAATAATTGTAGCAAAAAATAAAGTTTTAGATGATATAAATAATTGGAATGATGTGGGAGAAATTGCTGTATTAGGTGATTTAGTTGGTAATACCGGAACAGACAAAGAGTATGCTTATGCTTATAATTATTTTTCTAAATTACATAAACCTACTTTTTTTATTGTTGGTAACCACGATTATATTTATAAAGACGAGCTTAGTTTAAGTGGTCATTATGCGAAAGGTGATGAGGGTGCAAGGAGTGTGAAACTAGGCAAGTTTAAAAAAACCTTTGGTATGTCAAAATTATTTTATAGTCAAAAAATTGAAGGTTATCTTCTGGTTTTTTTATCTGTGGATTCATTGACTTCAAAATATTTGACAGAGATATCATCTAAGCAATTAGGGTGGCTACGAGAAATATTGAAAAAGAATGCAGAAGTTCCAACAATTATTTTTTTCCATGCTCCGCTTAAGGGAACTTTAAGCAACTATAACAAGAATGCTAATAAGCCAAATTTCATTGCGCAACCTGAAAATGCTATAGATGAAATACTAAAAAACAATAAGCAAATAGTTTTGTGGGTCTCTGGACATACACATACACCTGCAACTAATCCTTCTTTTGCTTCGGATATAAATCTTTATAAAGGAAGAGTTCTTAATGTACATAATGCGGACATGGAACGTACTACCATTTGGACAAATTCGTTATTTTTGTATCCAGACAAAATAGTTATACGAACTTTTAATCATAAGACGGAAAAATGGATGCAAGAACTTGAACGCACGATTCCTATTCATCGATAAAACATAATTTTGCAATAAGCACTTTACGCAAATAAAGAGGTAATTATTATTACGAAATAATTCATAAAAGGTCCTTTTTAATTATACTTAAATAGCGATATATAGTTGCATTAGAAACTTTTAAAATGGTTGCAACTTTGGAAATTGATCCTTTTACTAAAAAAATTCCATTTTCATGCAATTTATGCACAACTTCCCTTTTTTCCTCCAGTGACATTCGTTCAGGAGAAATACCTGTTTCATCAATAATTGTACAAATACTATCTTGTACCAATTCTTTTGTGGAAGTACTTAAGTATTCAGTTGTTTTTTCTAGAATCTCCTCTGGTGGCTTTAAAATGTCGTCTAAATAATTTTGTAATTGCATAAATTTATCAATATCAATGTTTATGCACAACATGCCAATGATTTTATGAGTATTATCTCTGATTAAATAAGTTGAAGACTTTACTACTTTACCTGTTACGGATATTCCTTGATAGTTAGTAACATGATTTTTATCATTATAATTCCCACTCATAACCTTTAGTTCTAGGTTAGTTGCCGGGGCACCTAAAACTCTATCACTTATATGATTATTATAAATTGTTACCACAGAATTACTGAAGTCGGAGAGATCTTGAAGAACCACTTCAGCATCATCGCCAAAAACATCTGCCAGAAAATTTACAAGGGGAATGTACTTTCTTAAATATTCTTTTATGCTAATCGCTTCTTTCGAAATAAAAATAGGGTGCTTAAATGTTATGAGGTTAACATTTCAAGCACCCTTGCTTTTTATAGTTATTTCTAAAGGTGGTTAAAAACAAATCATTGATTTGTGAAACGGGCAAGGAATTGTTTAGTTCTTTCTTCTTTTGGATGTTCTAACACATCTTGTGGTGAGCCGGATTCTACTACTATGCCGCCTTCCATAAAAATAACTTGGTCAGCTACATCTTTCGCAAACCCAATTTCATGGGTTACAACAATCATAGTAGCATTTTCTTCTCGAGCGATTTTTTTCATAACTTCCAGCACTTCGCCGACAAGTTCTGGATCAAGGGCAGACGTTGGTTCATCAAAAAGTATTACCTTAGGATTTAAAGCCAGTGCGCGTGCAATACCTATACGCTGTTGTTGTCCGCCTGAAAGTTGCATGGGATAAAAGTTTTCGCGGTTAATCATACCAACTTTTTCTAAATAATATTCTGCTTTAATCAAGGCTTCATAGCGCGCCATTTTTTGCACTGAAATAAGCCCTTCTTTAACATTTTCTAATGCTGTCATATTCATAAAAAGATTGTAATTCTGGAAAACCATTGCGGTGTTACGACGAATTTCTAATATTTCTTTTTTAGACGCGGAAGCCATGTTAAGAACTAAATCATCAATGTACATAGTGCCCTTATCAGCAGGTTCAAGAAAGTTTATAGCGCGTAAAAATGTTGTTTTGCCACTGCCGCTGGGACCAAGGATTACCGTTACAGAGCCGGTAGGAACGTTAATATTAACACCTTTTAAGACCTCTGTATTACCAAAAGATTTATGAACATTTTCGACTTTAATCATTTATTAGCTCCTCTCTTAAAATATGATAAATTGTACTCTAACCTAAGGGCTATTTTTTCAAAGCAGATACTTGTAGTCCAATATAATCCTGCGGCTACAATATAGACTTCTAAATATGCATTGTTATCTGCAGCTAAGACACTTGCAGCACCAAAGAGTTCCATTACTGAAATCATAAAGGCAATGGAGGTACCTTTTAAGAGATTTAGAAACTGATTAGCCATTAACGGTAAGGCGAATACTGAGGCTTGGGGGAGAATAACCTTGAAGAAGGCCTGACTCCAAGTCATGCCAATAGAAAGAGCTGCTTCTGTTTGCCCTATATTAACAGATTGCAAGGCACCACGAAAAATTTCGGCAAGATATGCTCCTGTATGTAGGGTGAGACCGCAAACGGCAAAAGCAATAGGCGGAATATTGCGCAGTAACATTGCGGATTTTGCAGTTCCGGAAAAAGCCATAAGCAGAATTGGAATACCAAAAAAAACTAGGTAGAGTAGAATCATAGATGGCAAAGCCCGACATAAAAGAACATACAAGTCAGCAAGCTTTCCCAAAAGAGGAACTTTATTATACCGTAATATTGTTATAATAAGAGCCAGCAAACACGATAGCAGCATAGTTCCAACTGCTAGTCCAATAGTTATGGGAACATATCTTACAAGATAATTAAATATTTCTAGAAGAAAAGCAGGATTAAGAAATTCGCCCATAGTAATTTATATCCTTTCTGACAACTTATTTTAAGAAACAGCGGGATTTTTCATTTGCGTGCAATGTTCAAGCTTCGCAATGCCAAATTGTACTATGAAGCATAGGCCAATGTAAATAATGGCTATGTCAACATAAAGCTCTAGATGACGATAGCTAAAAGATCCCATTAATTCAGCACGACGCATCATATCAACAACACCAACGTTGAAAATCAAAGCAGTACTTTTAAGCGTTGATATTACGTTATTGCCTAAAGCTGGTATTGCCATACGAAACGCTTGCGGAAGTATAACTCTTGTGTATGCCTTAAAGCCTGTCATCCCTATAGATTTAGCTGCTTCCATTTGTCCTTTGTCTACGGCTAAAATACTACCGCGCATTATTTCTGCTATATAACCACCTTCATGCAAACTCATAACTAAAAATACGTAGGCCATACCGGGAATAGAGCGGGGATCTTCCACACCAAAATATCCTAAAACTTGTGGCATACCAAAACAAATTAGATATAGTTGGACTAGAAAAGGCGTCCCTCTAATAAAGGAAACATATAAAGCACATAATCTGCTTAATATTGGAACTTTGTTAATACGGGTAAGAGCGATTATACACCCTATAATAATTGCAAAAAAATCCGATACAACGGTTACTATTATTGTTACATCAACTAATGAAAGTAATGTTGGAAAGGATTTAATCATATACTCAACACTAAATATAGTTCCCATACATAACCACCTTGTATTGATTTATTTTGTCGGAACAAAGAAATGTACTTTTATAAATAAGAGACCTTATGATTAAACAGGTAGGGTTTTCAAGCTTTTTTTAAGAAGGCCCTAAATAACATTTTTCTTGTATATATGTAAATATATCAAAGTCTGAAATAGATACTCAGACTTTGAAAGTATTTACAAACTAATTAATATGGATTAAAAGTAGTTTAAATGCTATTTATGGGTAAGTTTTATAGTTTTATAATGTTATTTCTAAACTTGAGGAATAGAGTAATCTTTACCCAGTAACTCTATGGACAATTTCTTTATAGTACCATCTGCACGCATTTTTTTCATAGTAGCATCTATTTTATCAGCAAGAGCTTGTCCTTTAGAATTTTTCTTAAGAGCAAAAAAAGTAGGATCGCTTGCTATAACTGGACCTACAGCTTTAATATCTACGCCTAGCACTTTTTTGGCATCATTAATGGAGACTTCGTAAGCAGGAGTAGCATCTGCTCTACCTGTAATAACTAGGTTCACACATTCCGTGAAGCCTTTATCTGTAAATACAAACTCAATTTTAGGATTAGCAGTTTCATTGTATTTTTGTAGTTGGCGTGTTACTTCTGAACTGGCCGTTACAGCAACTTTTTTACCACGCAAATCGTCTATGCTCTTAATGTTCTTTTCATCACTACGTACGGCTAATCTGCGATTGGTGTAATTATTAATTTCTTTAGTCCAGATGCTTTTTTCAGCTCTTTTTTTGTTAAAGGTAATTTGGTTGGCTATAAGGTCTACTTGATCAGACTCTAATCCAAGAAAGCCGGCGCTTACACTCATTGTTTTAAACTTAAATTTTAAATCAGGATTACGCTTTTCGATTTCTCGTAGAAGCTCAATGTCATATCCGGTTAGTTTACCTTTGTCGTCTACATAGGTAAAAGGACGGAAGGTGCCACGAGTTGCAACAATATACGTTGTCTTTTTAATTTTCGTGTTTTTATCAGCAGTTTTATTGTTGCCACCGCAACCTGCCATTAGGACTACCGCTGACATTATAGTAGCGGCTAAAATGATCTTCCTCAACTTACTAGAATTAAATTTCATCATTTACACTCTCCCCATTTTTTAAAAATTTTATTTATCTAAAGCAACTTTAAGTTGCTCAAGAGCTTTTGTTAGCGTTGCCTGTGTGCAAGCAATATTCATACGAGCGTAACCTGCGCCGGCATTTCCAAAAATATGTCCTTGATTTAACCAAAGTTTAGCTTCGCATAGAAGAAACGTTTCTAAACTTTCCTTGGTAAAACCATAGGCAGAGAAATCTAACCATAAAAAGTAAGTGCCTTGAGGCTTATGTACGGAAATTTTAGGTAATTTAGTATGCAGAAAGTCAAGAGAGTAATCCCGATTTTTTTGTAGATATTTTTTACATTCGTCTTGCCAGAGAGCACCTTCGGTATACGCGGCTTCGCAAGCAATGAGAGGAAGGGGGCTTGGTCCGGGATAACCCATATAAGCATGAGCCTTAGAAAAAGCAGCACGTAATTGGGAAGAGGGGATTATAATGTTAGAATTGCGCAGGCCGGCAATATTAAAGGTTTTGCTGGCAGCAGTACATATAATAGAGTTATTAGCAAGTTCTTCGGAAATTGAGGCATAGGCAATATGCTTGGCATCGGAATACACAATATCACAATGAATTTCATCAACAACAGTAATGACATTATGTTTTAAACAAAGACTACCAATTTTTTCAAGTTCTTCTTTTGTGAAAACCTTACCAACAGGATTTTGCGGATTACATAAAAACATAATTTTGGGTTTGTATTTTGTAATTTTCTCTTCTAAATCAGAAAAATCAATTTCATATTTATCCTTCAAGCATATTAAGGGGTTTTCTAAAATTTTACGCCCCATGTTATTTATTACACGATAAAACGGGTGATAAACGGGTGTTTGAATTAATACATAGTCTCCTGGGTTAGTAAAAGCTTGGGTAGCAACGTGTAACGCTGGTACTACTCCGGGAATTTGCAAAATGGTTTGAGGATCAATATTCCAATTGTGCCTTATTTTAAACCAATCAACTAACGCGGAATAATAACTTTTTGGAATACCGGCATAGCCATATACAGGTTTTTGGATACGCTTGTTAAGTGCGGTTGTAATGCAGGGAGCTGTTCTAAAATCCATATCTGCAATCCACATAGGGATAGCATCTGCTGTGCCTACAAGCTGTTCTTGAAAATTCCATTTTTTGGAAAGCATTTCTTTAAAATCTACGGGAGTATCAAAGTCATACATAATTAATTCCTTCTTTCAAAAAAATTTGGCGTCTTAGTACGAAATCGTACCAAAACGCCATTGTTAAAAAAATAAACTTGAAAAACATTCCCAAAATAGAAAAGAGTCACGACAAAATATGTCATGACTCCATTGTCCTTTTTAGTCAGGGTCTGCGATGGAAAAGGTTAACTTTCTACAAGTTTAACACCGAGAGCTTAAAAAGTCAATATATTTTTATTGCTGCAATAAAAAATTATTGACTTTTTAAGATTAATTTCAAATGAAAATAAAAAAACCAGCTGCTATAAACCATAGCAGCTGGTTTTTGGTAATTTATAGTTGCCTATTATGGGCAGTTGCCAAAGAATAGAAACGTTTATTTACTAATCTTAAAAACTTTATTTGCTTCACCAACAAGTGCGATTGCTAAGATAAAGAGAATCGTGCCTAAAGCGGCTGTAATAATATGTCCAGAGAAATTTGACATTATAATTTTAAAAAGAGCTACGAATGTTACGGCAAACATAAAAATCATAGGGAAAAGCACCATTTTATAGCGTTTACCTGCATCTTTTAGCCAAACGGCTATGGCGAGTAAGGACAAAGCAGCTAATAATTGGTTGGCGGCTCCAAATACAGGCCAAATTGTTAAGTAGGAGCCTACGGACATGTAACCAGCGACAACAACTGTGATTAAAGTTGCTATATAAGTATTGGAAAGAATGGTGTTTTTAACTTCACCTGTTTGAGGATTTTCTTGACTAAATAGTTCTTGGAAAATAAAGCGACCTAAGCGAGTAGAAGTGTCTAAGGTGGTCATAGCAAAAGCTGAAATAGTCAAAGCTACAAAATTTTTAGCTATATGAAAAGGAAAGCCAAATGTAGTCATAAATGTACCAACACCATCGGAGAAAACATTAACGGGGCCGCCGTGACGTAACAATTCGGTTAATTTATCCCCACCAATGTATCCGACGGCAACTACAGCAACAACTGCTAGAACACCCTCTAAAAGCATGGACCCATAGCCTATGAGCTTGGCATCTTTTTCATTATTTAGTTGTTTGGAGGTAGTACCCGACGAGACCAAAGAATGAAATCCAGAAATCGCTCCGCAAGCGACGGTTACAAATAACATAGGGAATATTGGATTAGTACCATTTCCTGAAGGATCAAAGGAAGTGAAAGCAGGTAATTTTAAGGTAGGTTGATAAATAATAATACCGATAAAGGCAAAAGCAATACAAGCATATAATAAGAATGAATTCAAATAATCACGAGGTTGCAATAAAATCCAAACAGGTGCAATGGAGGCAACAAAAATATAAACCATCAAGATTATTACCCAAGTATTTTTACTTAATACAAGAGGGAAAAGATTGCCTAGCCAAATAGCAACAACTAAAAGAATGACACCGCCAATTGTGCCAATGGAAAGCTTAACACCAACACGATAGACACTAACGCCAAAAACAACGGCTAAAACTATAAACAACAAGGATGCCGTGGCAGATTGGGGACTAGCTACGAAAGTAGCGGCCACTATATTAGCAAAAGCAGCGATTACAACCAACAAAGTTACATAAGCAAAAACAGAAAAAAGGAACTTACCTCTTTTACCCAAAGTACCTTCAATAATTTGCCCTATGCTCTTACCATCGTGGCGTATAGATGCTACTAAAGAGCCAAAGTCATGAACTCCACCAAAAAATATACTGCCGATCATAATCCACAGCATTACAGGAACCCAACCAAAAACAGCTGCGGTTATAGGGCCTACAATGGGTCCGGCACCTGCAATTGATGAAAAATGATGCCCCATGAGAACTGCAGGATTTGTTGGCATGTAGTCTATGTTATCTTGCATACGATGAGCAGGAGTTACTCTTTTCGG
>Ga0172378_10002864_pt1 | contig 16198 bp, 14 predicted proteins | sample GrowelOW332metaG_FD_119755 | JGI IMG/M metagenome (GOLD analysis project Ga0172378, IMG submission 119755) | Groundwater microbial communities from an aquifer near a municipal landfill in Southern Ontario, Canada - Pumphouse #3_1 metaG | ecosystem: Environmental > Aquatic > Deep subsurface >... | reverse complement strand
GTTACCAACGTACTTTTCGGCTACAGCACCACGCCTTCGGACCTTAAACGGCAGAGTATCGAACTTCCAAATGCAGACATTGATGTCATCAACCTGACACTAATGTCAGAAAAGATGCCAGCTGACACCACCGCTTATACCTGCGAGTTGAATGAATTACTGCCTTTGCTGACACGTACCGCACATGATAACAATATGGTGCCAGCTTTGACGACAGGACTTGAAGGCCTTCCACTCAACAACTACTTCTCTCAGATATTAATGCCGGCTATCAGCAAGCAAAGAATTTCTTATGTGCTGCTGGGATGCAATCATGGAGACTCAAAGCAAGGACATTTCTACGTGCCCTATCCTGGTTGCTCCAATGAGAAAATACATGATTTCATGGACCTGTACAACCATGACGGCTTCATCTTTCTGAACCATCTCAATGGATTATACCTAAATCAAAACGAAAAAAAGCACTGATCTTCCTGTAAGAAAATCAAATGCGGCATACTTTTTGCTGAATAACTTAATGAATGAATCATTACCTTTTAATAACAGCAAAGAATGGCAGAAACAACATTTGATTTCAATAGAGTTTCACCCATGATGGCACTCTGTTTCAACAATAGTTGCCAGCTCAAGGACAATTGTATTCGATTTTTAGCAGGAACGCATGCACCCAGCGATAAGCTATTCGGCAGAGCTGTATATCCGACAGCACTGAAAGACGGCAAGTGCGCAATGTTCAAGCAGACAAAAGTTATCAAAGCCGCTTATGGCTTCAGCTCTCTTTTCAGTGATGTGAAGAGCCGTGACGGGCACGCTCTTCGCCTTGCCATGATGGACTATCTTGGCAATCGAAGCGCTTATTACCACTATGCCAACGGCTCTTATGTACTCAAACCAGAGCAGCAGGAATGGATTATCAACCTATTCAAAAAGTACGGCTACACGGAAAACATACAATTTGACAACTATGAAATGTTGTATGATTTAGACTGAAAACTTATGAATAGGGATAAAGACGGTTTGTTTCAAAAATTGTTTTTCTATAAAAGACAGTCTGTTTCTTATAGAAAGACGGTCCGTCTTTTATAGAGAAACAATTATCAAAAGCCATAAATAACTAAGAAAGATGAAACAAGAATTGGAGCAAAGAGTGAACAAGGCCGTGGAAAACTTTATACAGGGATACGGCTGCTGTCAGTCTGTGGTGGCAGCATTTGCCGATTTATATGGACTTGACGAAAAAATGGCGCTGCGCATCTCAGCAGGTTTTGGAGGTGGCGTAGGGCGCATGAGGATGATGTGTGGTGCTGTTTCGGGCATCGTAATATTAGTAGGACTGGATTGCGGGCAGACTGAAGGCTCCGACCGTAAGGGTAAGTCGGCCTGCTATAAGGTAGTACAGGAGTTGCTTGCAAAATCGAAAGAGGAGAACGGTTCTCTCATCTGTGCAGAGCTCTTAGGGCTCAAAGGACCTATCCTAAAAAATAGTTATGTGGCTTCTGAGCGCACTCAGGAATATTACAAGACGAGACCTTGCACGGCAAAAGTAGAAAGTGCAGCGAGGATTTTTGCCAATTACCTGAAAAACAAGGATAAAGAAGAGAAACCTATAGACGCTGGCGCATAGCCAATCTGCGCGCACAAGCAGGGCACAGGCCTTTCACCATGTAATTCACCGACGACATCTCATAACCTTCAGGCAAGTATATTGTCGGAATGGGGGTATCCTCAAAGCAAAAAGTCTTGTGGCAATTCTCGCAATAGAAATGGACATGCATATCATCATCAACATCATCTTCAGAATGACACCTGCATAATTCATATTTCACATTCCCCTCCCCATCCTCAAGACCATGTACCAAATGATGCTCTCTGAAGAGAGACAGGGCACGTGAAATGTTCGACTTGTCGATAGTGAATATCGCATTCTCCAATTCCTTCTGTGACAGAGGATTTTCCTCTGCAGCCAAAGCCTTGACTATAACAATCCTATTAGCCGTAGGCTTTATGGAGTGTTGTAAAAGGAGCTCACTGCATTTATGTTCATTCATAATCAAAAACTTTCTTTATATGCAATATACCTCACCGGGCGCAACTCCTTTTATGGAAAGGAACTCAACGAGGTATTGAACGCTATTTAATCCCGTTTTTCAGGAAGAATTTCTTGAAGAAAAGCAGTTGATAATCAATGGAATTACTCCAATAGATAGGAGTATGTCCTCCTGGACGAGTAATGAAGTCATGTCCGATGCCACGCCCAAGAAGACGCTGATGTAGTGTCTTGTTCACTTCCAGAAAGAAATCGCCTTCTCCACAATCAATAATGATATCAAGGTCACCATTATTGATCCGGTCTATCTGATTCACTACGGTATTCTCATCCCAAAGTTTTTTGTGGCTGGCAAATTCTCCCAGATTTTGGGGCAATTCCCAATTGCGTGGAAAAGGACGGATGTCCACTCCTCCACTCATGCTTCCACAAGCTCCATAGATATCCTTATGGCGGAATCCGAGATAAAGGGCGCCATGACCACCCATGCTCAATCCGGTTATGGCGCGGGCCTTCCGGTCTGAAATAGTCTTATAGTGCCCATCAATATATTTCACAAGTTCTGAGGCAACAAAAGTCTCATATTTATAGTCTTTGCGCACAGGACTGTCAAGATACCATGAATTGAGAGCATCCGGGGTCACAAAAATCATACCTTTTTCATCGGCTATGTCGGGCAATTCCGGCTTCACTTTCTCAAGATAATACTTACAGTTAGCGGTAGCTCCATGCAGAAGATAGACAACGGGATAACGCATATTGCGGTTCTTCTTGTTATCTGTAGGCGTGATTACAATCGTCTTGATGTCTTTGTTCATAGCCTCACTATGGACATAAACGGTATCTACCTTGCCGGCAAAAGAATATGTCGACAGACTTATGACAAACGTTAGAACAAATAGCATCTTCTTCATTTTCACTGCAAATCTTTTAGTATAATAGTTTTCTGGATATTTCTTTTACAAAGATACTATTTATTTTCAAAACATAAAAACTTATTACCGTTTTTCTCTTATTTATAAAATATTTATTACCTTTGCAATCATGCAGAAGAGTAAATATCTCGTAACCAATGAGCGTGATGTGCTCTGGGGACTTACCGTAAGCACGGTGGGCTACGAAGAGATTATGCCCGGCGATTCTTATCCAACGAAAGGACACGCCGATGGCTATTACTTTGATGTAAAGAAAGGAAGGATACTAAATGATTACCAGCTACTTTACCTCACGGGTGGAGAAGGTGTCTTCGAATCTGTCAACCAGAAACAAGTAAAGATCAAGGCTGGGGATATCTATCTGGTGTTCCCTAATGAATGGCATACTTATCATCCCAGTCCTTCCAAAGGATGGAAAAGCTATTGGATAGGATTCAAAGGCAAGAATATGGATGATCGTGTAAAAGCCGGGTTCCTATCAGTGCAGAAGCCTATCTATCATGTGGGATTTTCTGATGACATTGTCCGTCTTTACGATACGGCATTGAAATGTGCCATGCAGGAAGCCGCTTATTCCCAGCAAATGTTAGCTGGTATCGTGAACCATCTGCTCGGTTTGATGTATTCCTTGGAGCGAAACATCCTATTGAACAAGAACTTTGAACATGTAGACATGGTCAATAAGGCTCGCATGATGATTCGAGAACACATTGAAAGCAGCCTTTCCATCCAGCAGATAGCCGAGCAGTTAGGTGTCGGATACTCTAATTTCCGTAAGCTCTTCAAAGAATACACAGGCATATCTCCCTCTCTCTATCAACAAGACCTGAGACTCCAAAGAGCAAAAGAATTGCTATGTACAACCGAAATAAGCATCAAGGAGATAGCCTATCAACTCAAATTCGACTCTCCAGACTATTTCTCTGCCAAGTTTAAATCCAAGACAGGAAGAAAGCCCAGTGATTTCAGAAAACAGTTGGGATAATCAAAAAACAAGGAAAAAATATCAAAATAACAAGTAAGAAAAAGCAATAAATAAATACCTTTGCTGAAATTTTAATCCATAAAATACATGAAAAGTATACTCGAAGGCCGCCCTGCCTTAAAAAAAGAAGTTGATCAGATAGCTGAAGTTGCAGGCTATCTTTGGCAAAACGGATGGGCTGAAAGAAACGGAGGAAACATTACTGTAAACATCACAGACCTGATAGATGATGACATTAAATCATTGCCTGCCATTAGCGAAGTAAAAACGATTGGTGCAACGCTACCTTATCTGAAAGACAAATATTTCTTCTGCAAAGGCACAGGAATGCGTATGCGTGACTTGGCTCGATGGCCTATGGACAATGGAAGCATCATTCGGATCTTAGACGACTGCGCAAGTTATGTTATCATAGCAGACAATCCTGTGCAGCCAACTTCAGAACTGCCTTCACATCTTGCCGTCCACAACCGCATGATTGAGAAAGGTTCCAACTATAAAGCTACAGTTCATACACATCCTATAGAACTGATTGCCCTGAGCCACAATAAAAGATACATGGGTAAAGACATGCTGACTAATATTCTCTGGAGCATGATACCAGAGACAAAGGCTTTCTGCCCATTAGGCTTGGGCATCGTTCCTTATGAACTTCCCGGATCTTTAAAACTCGCCGAAGGTACCCTGAAGGAGTTAGAAGACTATGATGTGGTATTGTGGGAAAAGCATGGAGTCTTTGCCAAAGGCCTTAATGTAATGGATGCTTTCGATCAGATTGACGTACTTTCAAAGAGTGCCAAGATTTATATTGATGCCAAATGCTTAGGCTTTGAACCTGATGGAATGAGCGACGAACAACTCAAAGAGATGACCGTAGCATTTCATCTGCCTAAATAAAACTATTTATAAGAAAACTAATTGTCTGTAGTCACACAACTCTTAGATGTGTAGACTTTAAATGCTTACCGCTCACAGATTTGAAAATCCATGAAAGTAACACAGTCAAATTGATTTCCAGAATTATCTTAAAAACATTTCCAACAAGCAAATAAAGAAACTCCCGGAGTCCTTAAAAAGAACTTCGGGAGTTATCATTGTGTTTGTTTTTGGAGACCGGTTTTGGTCTGTCATGATATTATGGTATAGATTATAGTAGCTGAGGTAAGAATGTTGAGAAGACCAAGATGATCAAACCAACAATCAACACTGCAATTGTCTTCCAATTGCATCCCTTCCATTCCTTTAAGAGGATGCCCCAAACATTAGAGAATGTGACATTGAGTGCCTGAAGAATGCACCAACTGAAGGCCAGTAAAGTCACTGAACCAGAGAGGAATCCCTTGCCTAATGCCAGTCCGAAGAACTGACTGTACCAAAGAACACCAGCTAAAGCACAGAAGAGAATATTATTTGCGTATAGATTTGTTTTGCCATAGTCATTCCAAGAATGATTTTTCTGATTTTGGAAAAGACAATATCCGGCATTGATAATAAAACCTCCGAAGGTCACAAGGAATGTTGCAGGAAGAGTGGCAAAGATAGGCTTTACATCTACGAATGTCACTGACGACCCGAACTCCAGTCCTATTGCAAAACAGGCACTCATGAATCCAGATAACAAAGCTACAAATATTCCTTTGGAAAAGTTGAAATCTTTCACGGTCTTTTTCTTCTCTTCTTCCGAAAGAGAAGAACTTTTCATAGCTCCGGCTATACCAATAATGGCAATGCCAACAAGAGTTACGATCACACCTATAATAACAGCTGATGTAAGTCTTTCAAAATGTCCTGTGAAAGCAGGTCCAAGCAGAGTACCAAGACCAGCACATGTGCCGAGAGCCAGCGACTGTCCGAGAGCAACACCAAGGTAGCGCATACTCAAGCCGAATGTCAATCCGCCGACCCCCCACAGCATTCCGAAGAATACGGTCATCAGACTATCTGATGGATGGGCACTGAAAAGACCAAACAGAGATTGCCCGGATGGTGCAGTAAGCAAAGCTCCCAGCAATGGAAAAAGCACATAGGCAAACACTCCTTGTGTCAGCCAGAAGCTTTCCCAGCTCCAGTCCTTCACTTTATTGATAGGCACATAACTGCTAGACTGGCAGAATGCACCTATCGCAATGATAATTAATCCAATTACGATTTCCATGAATTATGATCTCTTTGACAACACATCCTTCTCATACTGATCAACATCAGCAATGTAGGACTCACCTACAGGAGTATTATTCTTCAAATTGAAATAGTCATAGATAGCACCGAATGGCAATGTCTTAGCCTCTTCAAGGAGAGCAAGACGCTCAAATCCCTTGCCTTCATCCTCATATTTTCTCAAGATTACCAATGGCTCAAGGAAGGCTTGTAACAAGCTCTTCTGAGCTGCCCGCACACCTATTATATAAGCTCCGATACGGTTGATTGATGCGTCAAAATAGTCAAGACCAATATGAGCACGCTTCAAGGCATCTGCACGAACAAGTTCCGAGAAAAGCTCGCGTGTCTTGTCATCGAACAGAGTCACATGGTCTGAATCCCAATGCATAGGACGGCTCACATGCAACATCAGCTCTGGAACATAAAGCAAAAGACTTGAAACGATGTCTGCAACGTTCTCCGTAGGCTCATAATGCCCTGTATCAAGGGTATAGATGACGTTATTCTTTGAACAATAGCCTGCATAGAAATCATGAGAACCCACGGTATAAGCCTCCATTCCAATGCCAAAGAGCTTAGCTTCAAGACAACTCTTCATGCCCGGAAGGTCTTCTTTCAGTATCTCATCCAAGCTTTCCTTCAATATCTGACGATAGCGATAACGCTCTACTGTGATGTCTTTCAATCCGTCATGTACCCAAATGTTCATGATACAAGGATCACCTTGATACTTGCCCATAGCATCGGCTATGCGACGGCAACGCTTGGTATGCTCAATCCAAAAATTGCGAATTTCCTTATCAGGATTTGCCAATGACAGATAGCCACTCTTAGGATGAGAGAAACTGGTGGAATTGAAGTCGAGCTTGAAATCATGCTCTTTTGCCCACTGCATCCATCCCTCGAAATGCTTTACGTCTACTTGGTCGCGATCAACAAACTGATTGCCAAATTCTCCATAAGTTTCATGCAGGTTCACACGGAAGGTTCCTGCAAGCAAACTTTGCACTTCTTCTAAATCCTGACGTACTTCCGCAACATTGCGGGCACGACCTGGATAATTTCCAGTTGTCTGAATTCCACCTGAAACAGCCTCATTGCGTTCAAAGCCAACGACGTCATCAGCTTGCCAGCAATGCAAAGAAATTGGAGTCTTCTCCAATGTTGCAATAGCCTTATCGGTATCTATCCCTAATTCTGCATAGCGTTCTTTTGCTATGCTATAATTTTTTTCAACTGTTTCTGCTTTCATGATTATTAAAATTAATATTATTATTTTTTTGGTTCAAATCTTGTCATTTCAATGGAATTTGCAATGATACTGCGCATCTCCCATATATCTTTCACCTCACCGGCAGCCTTTGCTTGCAACATGATATTACCCAATGCAGTGCCTTCTTGAGGACCTGCAAGCACTGTAACACCGCAAGCGTCAGCAGTAAGTTGATTCAAGAAGCCGTTCTTCGAGCCACCCCCAATGATATGGAGCACATTGATGTCGAAAGGAGCAAACTCTTTCAACCACCCAAAGACCTGACGATAGCGTTGTGCAAGAGAGTCAAAGATGCATCGGCAGATGGCAGCATGACCCTCTGGAACAGACTCACCATGCTCCTTACAATAAGTTTGAATGGCCTCAACCATTGAATCCGGATTTGCAAATACAGGATCATCAGGATTGATGAAGCTATGGTTTTCTTCTATTTCCATGGCCTCCTTCTGTAAATCGGTATGGCTCAAATTCTTTGCCTCAGGCCATTCCTGACGACAACGCTCATAAATCCACATGCCACAGATGTTCTTCAGGAAGCGAGTTGTGCCCTCTATTCCACCTTCATTTGTGAAGTTCAGTTCGTAGCTTTTATCATTGATGATGGCCTCGGGAGTTTCGATTCCCATCAAGCTCCATGTCCCACTGCTCAAATAAGCAAAATGTTTATTCTTGGCAGGAACGGATGCGACGGCACTGGCTGTATCATGTCCAGCTACTGCAATCACGGGGATTGCGCCCAAACCAGTTTGTTTCTGAATTTCGGGAGTCAAAGTTCCTATGACAGTAGATGGGGTTGTCATCTTGCCAAACTGTTCTCTCTTGAGGCCTACACTCTGAATCAAGTCCTCGTCAAGGTCCTTGGTTACAGGATTGAGCATTTCCGAAGTAGAAGCTATCGTATATTCGCAGACAGCCTTTCCAGTAAGAAGATAAATCAAGGCATCGGGCATGAAGAGGATTTTTTCAGCCCCTTCAAGCGCCGAATTGCCCATTTGTTGCATGGTATAGATTTGGAATAACGAGTTGAAATTCATAAACTGAATACCCGTTTTCCGATAAACTTCTTCTTTCGGAACCACGTTCCCAAAGTATTTTTCCATCATTCCCATGGTATGAGGATCGCGGTAAGAAAGAGGATTGCGCAACAACTGCCCGTCCTTTCCCACACATACGAAGTCAACACCCCATGTGTCAATACCTATACTTTGTATTTCGATGTTCTGCTCTTTTACCTTTTTCAACCCTTTGATGATTTCATTATAGAGCCCGAAAATATCCCAATAGAAAAATCCGCCAACCTCAATCAAGGGGTTGTCGAAACGGGTAAGCTCATCCAATTCCACTTTGTCATTCGACAGTTTACCGATAATGGTCCTGCCACTAGTAGCACCGAGGTCTACAGCAAAAAAGTATTTCATATTCTTCTGGCATCAAAAGTTTAACGGTGCAAAGTTATGCATTCTGCAAGAAGAACAAATTTGTATTTTGATTTTTCAACCTTGATTTTTGACAAAGATTATTTTTTTATTACTAAAGACAGTCGAGAAATAATAAAGACATCGTCTTTCGTAAAACCCTTTGTTGCAAAAGGATAAATAAAACAGGCTGTTTCATTAAACAAAACAGGCTGATTTAGGTTGTAAAACAGCCTGTTTTACAAGGCTGCTTATAGCTTTCTATAAAACAAGGGATTACCTTTCACAAGATTAACGATGATAAAGGCCGGCAAAACCGCCAGCCTTTATGATAATCTTTAAATAATACTTGTTTTTTTTGTCCACTCGATGATTTCCGGAATATATCCGAAAGCAAGACCCGTAACAGTATCTGCACATCCGTAATAAACGGCCACGCGACCTGTCTCTGGATCATGAAGCTCGGCACAAGGGAAACATACGTTCGGTACATCACCCGTCATTTCATATTGCTTCTGTGGTGAAATGAGGTAAGGGCCGGAGCGATAGATAGGCTTCCAAGGCTGCTCAAGGTCAAGGAGAGCAGACCCGAAACTGTATACATAGCCGTTGCAAGAATGCAGAACACCATGATAGAACAGCAGCCAACCTTCACTTGTCTCGATAGGAATAGGACCTGCACCAACCTTCATGCACTGCCATGCACTCACTTCAAACGCTGCCGGAGACATCACATGACGGTGATGACCCCAGAAATCCATATCCGGAGACTCGCTATAGAATATGTCTCCGAAAGGTGTATGACCTGTATCTGAAGGACGGGAGAGCATGGCGAAGTTGCCATTTATCTTCTTCGGGAACAATACTCCATTGCGATTGTAGGGCAGAAAAGCATTCTCAAGCTGATGGAAAGACTGGAAGTCCTTTGTCCATGCAATGCCAATGGTAGGACCATAATAGCCATTACACCACGTAACATAATAACGGTCTTCGATGAAACAGACACGAGGGTCGTAACCATAGACCCACTTTCCTATTTCCGGATTATCACATTCGAAGTGCAGAGGCTCCTCATTGATGTTCCATTTCACACCATCCTTAGAAAATCCAACATGCAAAACCATGCGGCGATTAGTGTCATCACAACGGAAGACACCAGCATAGCCATCCTTAAAAGGCACTACGGCACTATTGAAAATACTGTTGCTTGTAGGCAACAAATCTCTTGGGATGATGGGATTCTGGCTGCAACGCCACATCACATTCTTGCAATCCTTCGGGCGCTCTTCCCAAGGCATCTTAGGAAGAGGCTGTCCCTGAATCTTTAAATCACTCATTTCTATATTTATTTAATACCTATATTTTAATACTTAATATACCTTTGAAATTACTAATCGTCTGCCTTCTGCACCTTTTTATCCTGATAAGTGAACGGCACAAAGTAGGTGATAAGGAGGGCCGGAATCGTACAGAAAAGCACAAAAATAAAGAAGTGCTTGTATCCCAGCCAGTCACTCACAACGCCACTGATCATTCCAGGCAGCATGACACCGAGATTCATGATGCCGGAAGCAAAAGCATAATGCGACATCTGATGAGCTCCGGGAGCTATCTGCTGCATCATGAAAAGCGTCAACCCCACAAAGCCAAACCCATAACCGAAGTATTCGAGGGTGATTCCTGCACCTATCAGCCACAAGCTTTCCGGCTGATAAATAGCCAGAAGAGTGTAAGCTATGAAAGGAAAGTTGAATACCAATGCCAAAGAGAACAAAGTCTTTTGTAATCCGCGATGAGCGATGTAATAACCGGCAAGGATACTTCCCACAACGAAAGCTGCTGCCCCGAAAGTGCCATAGCAGAGTCCTATCTCCTGCTCACTCATCCCAAGCCCTTGTTCCATACGTGGTGCTTTCAGGAAAAGAGGTACTATCTTCATCACGAAACCTTCTGCAAAGCGGTATAGAATAATGAAACAGATGTAATACCAGATATGTTTTTTCTGGAAAAAGTCCACGAACACACTTAAAAGTTCTTTCAGTGATTGGCTCAATGTCTTGCTTTTTTCAGCCTTCTTGCCATCAGTAGGGAGGAAGAAGAAATGATAACATCCCAGCACCACCATGATAATGCCGATGATAAGCATGATGATCATCCATGCCTTAGTCACTCCAAACTTATCGATAAACGTACCGGCAAGATAAACAAGACCACCTGTAGCAGCGATTTTCGCAATGTTATAGAAGGCACCCTGCCATCCTATCCACTTAGCCTGATCCTCTGTAGAAAGCACACTCATGTAAGTTCCATCAGCGGCAATATCATGTGTAGAACCACTGAGGGCAATCACAGCAAGCATGGCAATGGTTATGGCGAAGAAGGAAGGCAGATTCAAGGCGAATGCAACAAGGGCAAACATGATACCGGAGATCACCTGCGTGAGCACCACGAAAAACTTCTTGGTCTTATACATCTCAAGGAAAGGACTCCAGAGAGGCTTGAGTGTCCAGGGCAACATGATGAGAGAGGTCCAGAAAGCAATCTGTGCATCACTCACCCCCATACCTTTATACATCAATGTACATACCATGTTGAGAACCACGAACGGCATTCCCATGGCGAAATAAAGTGTAGGAACCCATGCTATTGGGCTCACCTTATTCGTTCTTATCTGTTTCATTTCAATTTAAATTATTCAAAAGATCGGCTTTCCCGTCATCTATCAGTTTTAAGACAAGTTCTCCGAAGAGAGTATTTGACCATGCAAACCAAGAACGAGTATATTTATTTGAATCGTTCACATCAAAGCTCTCATGCATAAAACCAGTACCGGCATCGGTCTTCATGAGCATTTTCATATACTTGGAGATCTCTGCATCGTCCTGCGAAGTGAAGATCTTCATCATGATACTCATAGGCCATGCCTGCCCATAGCCTACATGCGGGCCACCAATTCCCTCGCCAGCCTTACCGTGGAAGAACCAAGGATTGTCCTCACTCCACACAAATCGACGGGTATTCTGATAGATAGGGTCATTGATGTCTACGTCTCCCATGTATGCCATTCCCAGCAATCCAGGTACATTCGCATCATCAGCCAACAGATAGTTACCGAATCCGTCCACTTCCATCGCATAGATCTTGCCATATTTGGGATGATCATAAACGGCATATTTCATGAGTGCATTATGCACTTCCATTGCCAAATCACGGCATACCTTAGCCGTAGCCTCATCTTTGTTAACCTTTGAGAGAATCTCAGAAGCTTTCTTCAAAGACGACACAGCCATAAAGTTGGAAGGTACCAAGAACGGATAGGTAGTGGCATCATCACTGGGACGGAAAACAGAGGCAATAAGTCCTATTGGCTTTACTGGTGCCCCATAGCCTCCCCACCCTACAGTATCATAGGTGCGGTCAGTAACGCGGAAGAAGTGATAAGGCCCTCTGTCAACCTTCCGTTGTTGTTCCTTAAAGGTCTTGAGGATATTGGCAATTGCTTCTTTCCAGACTTCTCCGAAGATGGAATCATCACCGGTGGCAAGCCAGTAGGCATAAGCTAATCGGATGGGATAACACAAGGAATCAATCTCGTACTTGCGCTCATATACCTCTTTCTTCATGTCAGTCTCATCAGTCTGCCATCCTGCTCCGGTCGGACCATCATTGAAGGCATTGGCATAGCGGTCAGTGTTGATGAGTTTCAGTTGCCTCAAGATGACCCCACGAATCATTTTCCGGAGCTTGGGGTCCTTACTTGCAAACTGCACATACGGCCACACCTGCGCTCCAGAGTCACGAAGCCACATGGCATGAATGTCTCCTGTATAGACGAAAGTATCATCATCACCACCTTGCTGGCGATAATGGACAGTGGTCTCAAGGGTGTTTGGAAAACAATTCTCAAACATCCAGGCAAGCCGGGGATTACCCTTGAGTATCTTCTTTACTTCTTTGATTTTCTTCTCTATATAATCCGAATAGAAAAGGCGCTCCCCTACAGGAGGACGCTTAGACGCATAATTCTTCACATTATCCGGCACAACCTCCGTGTAGCGGGCGTCTACCTGCACATCCTGAGCCATAACCGTAACAACGCCAAACAGCAACAGACTCAAGCCCATTGCCATTCTTTGAAATACAGGATTTATCTTATCTGTCATAGTCTATATCTTATCATTTTGCAAAAGGTAACCTTTTACCTCATAAAAGATGGCTTTTTAGACTGTAAAAGATAGTTTTCTGCCTTGCAAAAGACTACCTTCTACAGATCCTGCCGCTAATCCTTTAAGGGCGGTCTTTCTTTGCCGTTGCGAACTTCGATGGTTTCGAACCCATTACGAATTCGAGTTTACCACCTTTCGTAATGTCCTTAAAGTCGATATACGACTTGGTATAGGGCTTTCCGTTGAGTTTCGCACTTTGGATATACTTATTCTCCTTGCTGTTGTTCTGCGCAATAATTTCAAACTGCCTGCCGTTGCCGACTTCCAAAGTAGCAGCATCGAAGATCGGAGAACCAAACACAAACTTACCGCCTTCAGGTTCTAACTGATAGAGGCCAAGGCTCGAAATGACATACCATGCCGACATCTGGCCTACATCCTCATTACCGCTCAGTCCGTCAAAATCATCCTTATACATGGTATAAAGGGTCTTGCGCACCAAATTGGCAGCTTTCCAAGGCTGGCCGACATAGTCATACATATATATAATATGGTGGCTCGGCTCATTGCCATGAGCATATTGACCTATCAAACCAGCTATATCAGGGGATGCTTCAGCGCCCAACTCGCCTGTAACAATGAAGAGAGAATCAAGCTTGGAAATAAATGACTTCTCACTTGGGAAAAGGCTTACCAATCCGTGAACATCATGGGGTACAAGCCAATTATACTGCCATGCATTGCCTTCGGTATAGTCATCTTGACGATGCACAGCGTGGAAAGGATTGAAAGGAGAACGGAAATTTCCCTTTGAATCAACACCTTTCAAAAATTTATCACTCTTGTCGAAGAGCTTCCTATAAGACTGTGAACGTGTTAAGAAATACTGATAATCTTCCTCATGACCAAGCAGTTTTGCCACCTTAGCTACTCCTGCATCAGCAAGGGCATACTCAAGAGTTTTAGCAACGGTTTCATGAGAGGGGTCTTTATCAAATGGAATATAGCCATATTCCTTAAGGGCATCCATTCCACGATCGTCTTTCATCGCTGACGCTTTCAGTGCCTCATAGGCAGCTTCCTTATCTTTTACGAAGCCTTTCAAAACGAGGTCTGAGAGTACTACTACTCCTGGATTGCCTACCATACAATCAGTTTCATTGCCCATAAGGTGCCAGATAGGCAACTTTCCTTGTTCCTGATAGATATGCATAAAGGTCTGTGCTATATCAGGCATCATATCCGAGTGGATAAGGGTCATCAACGGCATCTGTGCACGATAAACATCCCAAAGGGAGAATGTGGTATAATTTGTAAAATCACCATGATGGACATTACGGTCAGAACCGCGATAATCACCATTGACATCACTGAACACTGACGGAGCTATCATCGAATGATACATAGCGGTATAGAAGATGCGACGCTGAGTAGCATCGTTGGTTTGGATCTTCACTCTCCCCAATTCCTGATTCCAAGCATTTGTAGCATTCTTGACTGTGGCATCGAAGTCCCAGCCTCGTATCTCTGCATCAAGGTTTTTCTTAGCATTGTCTTCGCTGACAGCCGACAACCCGACTTTTACGAGCACCGGTTTGGTGGCATCGTCAATGGCAAGAGTCATCACGTTGTCATTACATTCAAGGAGTCTAACATCGGTAGAGAACTCAGCAGTGAAGTAAACCTGCTGATATTTTGCCCATCCCGTAGACTTACGGAAGCCACATACCGTACGCTTGTCCGTTTGTGACAACTTGCTGGAAAGCAATGTATCCCATCCTATCCCATTCTTCAGATTGATTTTCAGAATGCCAGACTGAGAGCCCATGAATGTATAACGATGAAAACCAGCACGCTTTGTCGCAGTGAGTTCCACCTTTACATTGGGGTCTTTAAGCATCACCGAGTAATATCCAGGACGCACCGTTTCATCCTTGTGAGAGAAATAAGTGGAATCCTGCTGCAAACTACTTACTGGCAGGAAAGTAATATCGCCGAGATCACCAATACCGGTCCCGCTTAAATGCAGGTGTGAAAAACCTATCAGGACATTATCACTATAATGATAACCTGAGCACCAATCCCATCCGCGAGTAGGCTCCGTAGGACCTAACTGCACGAATCCGAAAGGCACATCAGCACCGAGAAAGACATGACCATGCCCTCCTGTACCTATCCAAGGATTCACATATTGAACACAATCACTTGTTCCCTTGGCTGCTACATTATTTGTAGCAGCAGCGAAGAAAACCATCGAAAAAATTAAAGCACTTCTTAACAACTTCATGTTTAGGATCTATTTTGTTTACAAATATAACAATTTTAGGGCATACTTACACCCAATCAAATAGAAAATTTTATCTTAAAAACTATTAATTAGACATTTTTTTATGAATATGCAGATTTCTAAAGGTTTTTTATTAACTTTGTAACATAAAAAACAGGATAGAATATGAGAAAGATATTGCTGCTCTTATTTCTTGTAAGTATTCATCTGCAGGCTCAGGACATGTGGAAAATCACAGCCACAGATCCACAGAAATGTGACAAATACTACGGTGTTACTCTTGCCAATGGAATGTTGGGGATTGTGTCTTCTCAAGTTCCGTTTCAGAATAAGTGCATCGTTCTGAATGGAACATACGATAAGTTTGGCCGTGGAAACGTAAGCAACTATTTCGAGAACATAGACCCATTGAACGCTCAGATGATGATTGACGGAGAGGCAATCAACACCAATAACATCAGTCAATATGTCCAGACCTTAGATATGCAGCAGGCTTCACTCTCAGGCTCTTTCTCTTTCGGAAAGAAAGCGGACATCTCCTATGAAGAATATGCATTAAGGGAGTTGCCACATTCTGCCTTGATGATAGTGAAAATCCATGCTCAGAAGGATTGCCAGATAGTACTTACCAACCGCCACAAAGTACCAAAAGAGCTCCACTTATTTAATCAGCGCTATCAGGAGATGCATCCTTCTAAAAGCAATGTCTACCTTCTTTCTACAGATGCAAAAAGTCCTACAGGGAAGTGGGATATCACTGCAACCTCTTCTTTTATATTCCCTGTAAAGCCCTACCCGACGGTTTCCCATGAGAAAGGAGCAGAATCTGCCACGCTTGACCTTAAGAGTGGACAGGATTATATAATAGGTGTAGTGGGATCCATACTGACCTCAAATGAGCATCCGGATGTTCAGAATGAAGCTGACAGG
>Ga0172378_10002862_pt1 | contig 16200 bp, 11 predicted proteins | sample GrowelOW332metaG_FD_119755 | JGI IMG/M metagenome (GOLD analysis project Ga0172378, IMG submission 119755) | Groundwater microbial communities from an aquifer near a municipal landfill in Southern Ontario, Canada - Pumphouse #3_1 metaG | ecosystem: Environmental > Aquatic > Deep subsurface >... | reverse complement strand
ATCAAAATCAGATCCGCCTTTACCACCACCCATTGGCAATGTTGTAAGACTGTTTTTGAATGTTTGCTCAAATGCTAAAAATTTAAGGATTCCTAAATTTACTGTAGGATGAAAACGAAGACCACCTTTGTATGGGCCTATTGCACTGTTCATCTGAATACGATATCCTCTGTTGATCTGGATTTGTCCTTTATCATCAACCCATGGTACACGAAACATCATAACGCGTTCCGGTTCTACCATACGTTCCATAATTTTTGCCTGTTGGTATTTAGGGTGTTCCTGAATAAAAGGCATGATGGTTTCTGTAACTTCCTTTACTGCCTGATGAAATTCCGTTTCACCTGGATTCCTGGCTATAACTTTAGCCATAAATTCGTTAACTTTCACATTGAGTAAGTCCATGTTATTAAATTTTATTTGTTTGTTTTTACTTCAAATGATTCAAAAGTAAGGTTTCACATACAGAATGGGAAAAAAACATGCCAAATTACGCGTTTTACTTACGCATAATTTGGCATGATGTATAAAAATAGAATATTGTTATTTTGTAAGCTCTTTTTTTAACAGAGCAACATTATTCTCAAGTTGTTCAATTTTTTCGTTTTTATTTTTGATTTCAACTTTTAATGAAGTAATCGTATTTAATTGTTCCTGATATTTTTTGTTGTCTGTACTGTTTTGTTCTTCAAGACGGGAAGACTTACTTTTTTCACGGTTTAAATCGAATTGAATGTTGGCCAGATCGGATTTCGCAGTATTTAGATTAGTGGAAAGACTTTGTAATTGTGTATTTAAAAGAAATACAGAATCGCGACAGTCTTTTAATTCTTCATTAAGTCTTCTTTTTTCAAATTTGAAGGAATATGCCTTTTCGTCCATCGTTTCACTTGAGGACTTTACATTGGATTTTAATGAATTAACCTCACCGCTGAAATCCCCAAGCATTTGATCTTTTTTGGCATTACTTTCCATTAGTTCATTTTTCATTCTTTCAAAATCGGAAATCATAACTTTTATCCGTGAATCCTTATCTTTATTTTCTTTGGTCAACTGACTAATGTTTTCCTCTGCTGAAAGTTTTAAATTTTCCATAGCAACAAATTTTTTCTTTGACACACAGGAAGTAAAACCAATAAAGAGAATCATTATTATAAAAATTACCTTGTTTGTTCTCATTTTTTGAAATATTTTTTTTAAGTTGGTACTCTATTTGGTACTTAATTTTTAAAAAAGAGGTAAAATAAAACTAAAGATAAAATATCTTCCTAAACGGACTAAATTAGAAAAAAACTTTCATGTAGTAAAGAAAATAGCGATAAAAATTTAAAATAGTCGAAAGTATACGTCTTAATTTATATTTTCTTCTTATTTCTTAAATTTGTCCTCAGCAATCTGTAATTAATTAATTAATATTTATGAAGCGATTTATTTTATTTTTTCTTATTGCAATATCTTCTCCTATCTGGTCGCAACAACCTGTTATAAAAGGAAGAATTGTGGATGCTACAACACAGAAAGGTGTTCCATATACTAATATAGGAATAGAAGGTACTTTTTTCGGTACAGCCAGTGATTCTACCGGTGTTTTTGAATTAAAAATTCCTGAGGGTAATGAAGGAAGAAAATTGCTTGTTTCCGCTGTGGGATATGGAAATGCTTCTTATATGATAGAAGATCTTTTAAAGAAGGATTATGTACGTATACTTTTAACACAGCAGACTTATGCTATAAAAGGCGTTGATGTTTCTGCTACATCAAAAGTACTTTTTAAAATAGTAAAAAATGTTATTGAGAAAATCCCTGAAAATTTTGTCTCAGGACCACTGAGAATGGATTGGTATTATCAGGAATCGGAGAAAGTGGATTCTGTCGAAAACAGATTAGATGCAGTTATATCTTATTCCGATAAAACCGGTTACACTAAACCTTCTGTTTTTGGAGCCTTTTGTGATCGTAATTATTATTATGACCAGGTACGAAAAAATTTTAAAATATATTCGTTCCCTTCCGGGCAAACCGGTTTTGATGGATTGCTGGATATGGACTTAGTCAGAATGAATTCTTCAGTATTTAGTGAAAATTTAATTGAAGATTATGATTTACATCTGGATGATACAGTATTGTATAATGGTGATTATGTATGGGTGATATCATATAAGTTATTAAAGCCGGATCTGGCTCATAGCGGTGATTTTTTTGTAAAAAAACTTGAAGGTAAAATGTATGTTGAGAAGAGGAATTTTGCTCTTATAAGAAATGAATGTGAAATTTATTCAGACTGGAATAATGCTCAAAACAGATCTCTTGGTACTCATTTTGTGTCAAAAAAAGATGTAAGGTATCATTTTATTGCTCTTTATAGTGAACTTTTTGGATTGAAGTATCTCGGTAGTTTGTCATGCGATGAGTCGTATACAAATCCTGATGGGAAAAGTGTTTCTTTTTTCCGCAGTGCAAGATCTATACGTTTATGGCGTTCTTCAGATCAGATTGCCGGACGTCAGTATTTTGAGGATATTACCTATGATAAAAAATTCTGGGATGATTTCAGAGAACCTGGGATTTAAAAAAGAGTGACAGGATATTTTTTTAACTCCTTGTCCATAAGACGGGCATTGGGATAAATATTACCTAAAAGATTCCAAAAGCTCTGCTGATGATTTTTTTCGATGGTATGAACAAGTTCGTGATTTAAGACAAAGTCTATTAAATTATCGGGAAGCTGCATAAGATGGAGATTGAGGTTTATGTTGTTTTTATAAGAACAGCTTCCCCATTTACTTTTAAGATGTTTAATTCGGACATCTTTATAATGAAAACCCCGAATGTCTGCCAGTTGTTTTAACCTAAGAGGAAGATATTCTTTTGCTTCCATTCTCAGAGTTTTCACAACCATCTCTTTAATGAATACCTGAACCATAGGATCATCTATATTATTTGGAGCCGGGATATTTATTATAATTCCATTTTCTTTAAATTGTCCTGTGATTTTGTCAGATTCGTTTGTTGTTATTCTTAAAATATGTGATTTTGTTCTGAATCCGTTACCTGGAGATAGCAATTTTATACGGGTTTTCATTTCTGACTGATGCTTAATAATCCAGTCTGCTTTTGAGATAACAAAATTAAGTGCTTTCTTTTCGGATACACCAAATGGCATTGAAACAATGATTTCCCCTGTTCTGTTTATTTTAATTCTAATACCCCGGGAACGTTTGTTTTTTTGCAGACAGATTTCTCCTACCTGCTCAATAGATATATTTTTGTAATTAGTTGTCGTCATGGTATTTTTTGATCGCTGGTTTAAATGTTTTAAATAGCGTCTCTAAACAAGTGGGAAGCTTTTATATAAATTGAGTTTTAAAGACACAGTATTTTGTATCTATACAACTCAATGCTTTTTATTTTATTTTTTCAACAGCTTTTTCAAGTCTTTTAATGCTTTCTTCTTTTCCAAGTAATTCAAGAATCAGGAACATATCCAGACCCTGACTACTGCCAACCAAACAGATACGAAGTGGTACCATTACCTGACCAAAACTCCATTCTTTCTTGTCTATAAAGTTTGAAAAAGTTTCTTTCATTGATTCTTCATTCCAGTTTTCTGTTTCTTTAAAGAATTCGTTGATCTCTCTGATTTTATCGGAGGTGTCCTCTTTCCATCTTTTTTTAACAGCCTTTGCTTCATATTCCGCAGGAGCTTCAAAAAAATAAAATGCGTTGTCCCATAATTCTGATGCGAAAGTACATCTGTCTTTTACCAGACTGACAATACGTGATAATCTATCATCGTTACCAGAGGGGAGATTTTTTTGTTTAAGCTGTTTACGTAAGTTTTCTGTGAGTTCTTTTTCATCTCTCTGTTGCAGATAATGATGGTTAAACCATTTAGCTTTTTCAGGATTAAATCTTGCTCCTGCCTTGCCGACATGCTCAAGACTGAATTTTTCGGTAAGCTCTTTCATTGAAAAGAATTCCTGATCGTCTCCGGCATTCCATCCAAGTAATGAAAGCATATTTATGAATGCTTCAGGATAGTATCCGTCTTCTCTGTAACCCCGGTAAGTTTCTTCTGTTTCAGGATTTTTCCATTCTATCGGGAATACCGGAAATCCCATCTTGTCTCCGTCTCTTTTACTTAATTTCCCTTTTCCAACGGGTTTTAAAATTAGCGGCAGATGTGCAAATTGTGGTTTTGTTTCTTCCCATCCAAAAGCACGGTATAGCAGAACATGCAGGGGCATTGATGAAAGCCATTCTTCTCCGCGTATGACGTGGGTTATTTTCATAAGATGATCATCTACAACGTTTGCCAGATGATAAGTTGGCATTCCGTCTGCTTTATATAAAACCTTATCGTCTAATTGTGCGGTGTTGAATTTTACATCTCCGCGGATCAGGTCTTTTTCGATTACGGTTTCGTCTTCAGGCATTTTAAAACGTATAATCCAGGGCTCGCCGTTTTTTATTTTTTCCGCAACTGTTTCTTTAGGCAGAGTTAAAGAATTTTTTAATTTTCCACGTGTATGTGTATCGTATGAGAAATTACTTTTTTCGTTTTCTGCCTTTTCCCGTAGTTTGGTTAATTCTTCAGGCGTGTCGAATGCATAATAAGCATTTCCTGATTTCACAAGTTGCTCTGCATATTTATAATATATTCCTTTTCTTTCACTTTGTCTGTATGGACCGTAAGGACCGCCGACGCCAACTCCTTCGTCAGGAGAGAGACCGCACCATTTTAGTGATTCAATAATATATTCTTCTGCTCCGGGAACGTATCTGTTTTGATCAGTATCTTCAATACGAAGTAAAAAATCTCCGTTGTTCTTTTTGGCAAACAGATAGTTAAATAAAGCTGTTCGAACCCCTCCCATATGAAGAGGACCTGTTGGACTTGGGGCAAAACGTACCCTTATTTTTTGTTCCATTTTGTTTGTATTTTTTTTAATATTTTCAAATAGAAATATTTTTAAGTGTATCTTATATGTTTTTTTAAACTTTTAACAAAGATAATGTTTTTATGGGAATGAAAGGTCCATGAAATGTTCATGAAAAGGCAGGAAGAAAAAAGAGTTCTCTCACCGCTGATGATAAAATTATTAAAAAGATTCCCGTTGTGTGTTGCTGTTAGTATATTCGTAATGATTTTACATTTTATTAAAAGAACTTTTTGAAAAATTATGGGGGGGTAGATATAAACTATATCTTTAAGAAATTTTTTGAAAATTAGAAACAGAATTTTATATTCTGGAAAAAGTAAATAAAAGGATAGGGATAATGATTATTATGGCTTGAAAATAAAATAATCATTGTGGCAACAAATAATAAATAAGATTAATATGAAGAAATTTTTTTTAGCCCTTTTTGTTTTTGGAATAATTTTCCGGCTTTCGGTAAAGGCTGACGAGGGAATGTGGTTACCATCTTTGATACAAAAACTGAATATTAATCAAATGCAGAAGGAGGGGTGTGAACTCAGTGCTGATGATATATATAGCATTAATCATTCCAGTTTAAAGGATGCAGTTGTGGCTCTTGACCATGGTTCATGTACTGCTGAAATGATTTCAGAGAAAGGATTGCTACTAACAAATCATCATTGCGGATTCGGAGAAATTCAATCTCACAGTTCTGTAGAACACGATTATTTGAAAAATGGTTTCTGGGCAAAAAATTATAAGCAGGAATTGTCTAATCCTGGCAAGACTGCTACTTTTTTAATAAGAATAGAGGAGGTTACCGACAGTGTTATGAAAAATTTGTCTGATACTCTTTCAGAAGCAGATAAAGAGAGTGAAATTCAAAAGGCGTGTTATAGAATTCAGAAGGCAGCAAAGGATAGTATAAATGATTTTGAAACGGTTGTAAAGCCATTGTTTAATGGGAATCGTTATTTTTTGTTTGTTTCACAGACATTCCGTGATGTCCGTCTTGTCGGAGCACCTCCTGCTTCAATCGGAAAATTTGGTGGTGATACTGATAACTGGACCTGGCCGCGTCATACCGGAGATTTTAGTATTTTTCGCGTTTATTGCAGCCCTGAAGGGAAACCGGCTGATTATTCAAAAGATAATATTCCATATAAGCCCAAATATCATTTTACAGTTTCGCTGAATGGAGTTCATAATAATAGTTTTGCTATGATAATGGGGTATCCGGGAAGAACGTCACGTTATAAGACATCTTACGGAGTTAATTATACTATGTCTGTTACAAACCCTGTAAGGATTCAGGTAAGAAAAGCGAAACTGGATATTATAAAACAATATATGGAAACCAGCGAGAAGGCTAAAATTCAGTATGCATCAAAATATGCAAGGAGTTCGAATTATTATAAATATAGTATCGGGCAGAATAAGGGACTGACTGATTTACATGTTATTGATCAGAAAAAGGCTATTGAGGAGGAATTTATGAAATGGGTAAATCAGGATAAATCACGGGAATTGAAATACGGAAAGGCTCTGGATATGATTAAGAAGTTTTATTCCGATCCGGCTAATTCTAAAGCGTATGAATATATGATCGAATCTATGCTTATGGGGCCTGAAATTTTTTATACCTGTTTTAAGGCAAAGGAACTGGAATTATCATTAAACGCCGGAGATAATAAGGATAGTATTCAGAATAGTATAGTTAAGCTGAGAGAAGAAATGGATAGATTTTATAAAGATTATGATGCAACGACAGATGCAAAGATTTCTGCAGTATTGTTTAAACTTTATAAGGATAATGTTGATAAGGCTTATTATCCTTCATTTTTCAGTACAGTAGAGAAAAAGTATCATGGAGATTTTGGTAAGTATATAAATAAGATCTTTGGTAAATCATTGTTTACAGATAAGACCAGACTGGAATCTTTTCTGGATAATCCAACATATAAGAAAATAGAAAAAGATCCTGTTCTTCAGGTTTCCAATGATATATTCAGAGAGTTGCTTATTTTAGAAGGAGAGGAGGATGAAAAGTCTGATGCGCTTAAAGAAGGAAGACGTTTGTATCTTTCAGGACTGATGGAAATGGAAAAAAATCATGTTTTTTATCCTGATGCCAATTCTACTATGAGACTTACATATGGAGTAGTGGGAGATTATCAGCCGCGTGATGCTGTATTGTATAATTATTATACTACAATAAAAGGATATATTGAAAAAGAAATTTCGGGAGATAGTGAGTTTGATGTCCCGCAAAAATTAAAAGATCTTTATTTTGCAAAGGATTTCGGAAGATATGGTGACAAAGAGGATAGTACTCTGCATACCTGCTTTATTACTAATAACGACATTACAGGTGGAAATTCCGGAAGTCCGGTGCTTAATGATAAAGGACAGTTAATCGGAATTGCTTTTGACGGAAACTGGGAGGCGATGAGCTGTGATATTGCCTATGAGCCTGTATTACAAAAGTGTATTTCTGTCGATATTCGTTTTGTTATGTGGGTGATTGATAAATATGCCGGGGCAAAAAATATTATTAATGAAATCACGTTTGCAGAGAAATAAAACTGAATTACAGGGCCCTTCGTTAAAGAAAATTTAATCAGTGAAAATATTAATAAAAAACGGATACTTTAATTTAAACGGTATCCGTTTTTTATATTTCCTCCCAAAATACTTTTATATCATATATGAAATAAAAGCTGTATTCTCATAATGTTTAGTTCTTTATTTGTCTTATGAATTAAAATCTTTTGAAGTATTATAAATGCTTCCTGTATTTTTTGATTTTTCGTAATCGTTAATTTGCTTTTTTCGTTGTTCAGCAAGATCTCTGAATATTGGATCTGCATGAGAAAGAAATATTTTGAATGAGGTACAGAAACGAGGCTGGCGATGATCATTAGGGTCTTTCACCCGATCCTTAACGCATCCTCCGTAACATTTGGTTAGCCATTTGCATTGACGGCATTTTGAAGGAAGATTAGATTTTTCAAGAGCGAAAATAATTTGCCTTTTTGAGTTCAGAAAATCAATCAGATGACCGTGTTTTATATTACCAAGTCTCCATTTGGGATCTACGAAAAAGTCACAGCTGTATACATTTCCGTTGTGTTCAACTACTACATAGGGGCCACATGTTTTCATGAGAGAACAATCAGGTGGTTCCATATTCATATAACGATAGAAGTATGATTCTATAAACCGTATAGAAGTGGTAGGCTGACCATTTTTGAAATCAGCAAGCCACAAATCGAATATTCTGATAAGAAATTGTCCGTATTCTGTTGCATCTACCGAAAAATCAGCACTTTTAGAAGGGTCTTCAGTGTCTGTTTCTACAATAGGGATAAATTGCATATAATTTAATCCCAGATTTTTATAGTAGTTATATAATTCATCGGGATATTTAACGGAAAAACTTGTTACACAGCACATAGCATTGGTTTCAACTCCCTTTTCAAGTAGCATTTTAGCATTATATTCAACTCTTTTATGAGTTCCTTTTCCGAGTTTGTCAACACGGAAATGATCGTGAATGAATTCAGGGCCGTCCAGAGAAATACCTACCAGCCACTGATATTTTTTCAGAAAATCTCCCCATTCGGGAGTTAACAGGGTCCCGTTTGTCTGTAACCCATTTCCTACCATCTGACCATGCCCATATTTTTGTTCCAGTTCAATGGCTTTTTTGTAAAAATCCAGTCCCATAATAGTTGGTTCTCCCCCCTGCCATGCTATAGAAACTGATTGACCTGATTGCTCCATCAGTTGTTTTATCATCTCTTCCTGAATTTCAGAACTCATTCTGTGGACTTTAGTTTTATTAAAGAGATCTGCTTTTTTCAAATAAAAACAATATTTACATTTTAAATTGCAATCAGGTCCTGATGCCTTAACCAGTATGGATTCTAGAGGTCTGTAGTATTTCCGTTTCATACGTTTAAAATTCTTTGATTTTCGTTTTATATAAAAACTTAATACTTGTATAAATACTTAAATTTCGCAAGCTTTGTATACTCTTCATGCTGTGGGTAATATAATTTAATACTTTTATAATATTTTCATTATCAGAGATTATTTTTTTCATTAACGATTCCGGATTGTTTTCAAATATTTTAGTTAACTTTTCTAAAATTAAGACTATATCTTTATCATATACGTTCTGAAACTGTCAAACAAATTGTTTATGATTTTGTATCTATAAAAAATTATTCAGGAGATTCATGGCTGGTAAAACGTTTAATAACAGATAGAAAATTGTATTTTATCATACAAATAAGATGTATCGATTTTTTGAGCATCAAAATTCAAATATTATCATTTTTCAGGATTGGGACTTTTTTGATTTTCAATGTTATATTTAACTTGCTAAAGTTCTGTTAATCACTTCTTCTGTTACTGAATATACTATTTCAGATTCGAATCCTCTGCTTTGGGCAAAACGAAATAATTTTGCACGGCGTTTATAAAGATCTGGTTCTTTTAAACTTTCGTTTTTCGCCATTATCAGTTTTAAAAGAGTATTACGGTAGTCGTTTTCTTTTATGTTACAAATCGAAGACTCAATTAAAGTTTCAGAAATTTGTTCATGACGAAGCTGGTAGGCAATTTTTGTTTTTCCCCACTTATTAAATTTGAATTTATCAAAAACAAAACTCTCTGTATATCTATTTTCGTCAATAAATTTTTTTTCTTTAAGCCTTTCTAGTACCGAAATCGCTTCTTTTTCAGAAAGGCCCCATATCAGAAGTTTATTTTTTATTTTGAAAGAATTCTGTTCCGATTTACTGCAAAGAGCAGCTGCACGAAAATAACCTTTATTCTGAAGTGGATTGAATGACATACGATGTTATAATTATATAAGTTTTAAATATAGGGATAAAGATAAAAATCGAATGGTACCTGACAATTATTTTTCTTATGTTTTTTGTATTTTTTGTTTTAAGTAGTTTGATTAAAAATATTTTCTTAATTTTATAGTATAAAAATAAAAATAGAATAAATGAAAAAAGCAGCGATTGGTATTGATGTTGGCGGAACAAATACAGCAATAGGTATTGTGGATCATGAAGGTAATGTTATGATAAAAAATACTATAAAAACTCCGTCTCATGGAGATGTAAAATTGTACATGTCGGAAATTGCTTCTGCTATCAGAGAATTAATCCATTCAATTTCTTTGGTAAATAATGATATAAAGATAATGGGAATTGGAATAGGTGCTCCTAACGGAAATTATTATTCAGGAACAATTGAATATGCTCCGAATCTTTCTTTTAAGGGAGTAATTCGTTTTGTTGATTTATTAAAAGAAAATTTTCCTAATCTGGCAATCTCCATTACTAATGATGCCAATGCTGCTGCTATTGGAGAAATGATTTATGGTGGAGCAAAGGGAATGAAGAATTTTGTAATGTACACTTTGGGTACAGGTGTTGGAAGCGGTATTGTTGTAAATGGGAACCTGGTATACGGAAATGATGGTTTTGCCGGGGAATGCGGACATACAATGCTTATACCGGGCGGACGTCTTTGTGGGTGTGGAATTCGTGGTCATGTTGAGGCTTATTGTTCTGCTCCGGGAATGAAACGTACTGCCTTTGAAATTATGGTTCGGGATAATAGAACTGATAGTTTGCTTGCTAACAAATCATTTAAAGAACTGGATTCTAAAATGATTTTTGATGCTGCAGAAAAAGGTGATGAAGTAGCTATTGAGACTTTTCAGCAGACTGGTAAATGGCTGGGACAGGCTCTTGCTGATACTGTTCATCATTTGAGTCCCGAAGCTATTTTCCTGTTCGGAGGACCTACAGCTGCAGGAGATTATATTTTTAAACCTGCAAAGGAAAGCATGGAAGCTCATTTACTTCCTATATTTAGGAATAAAATAGATATTTTGCCTTCTAAACTTAAAGCAGGAGATGCTGCTATTGTTGGAGCCAGTGCTCTGGTGTGGCAGGAAATAAATAATATTTAGCAATAATTTTATTATAATATAAAGACGGGATTCCAGGAATAATCCTGTCTTTATGATTTTGTCCCGGACTTTTTTGAAGCGTTTATTCTATTGAATGCGTTTAAAACAAAAAGAGACACAGTATTATTCCCCTGTGTCTCTTTAAAACTAAATTTATGAAATATTTGTGCTTTTTATTTAAGAAAGTCTTCTTCATGGTCAAATGGATACCTAACAAAGGCTTCAATTGCCTCATATTCTGCAAGTCCCAGTCTGTCATATATTCTGGCCGTAGATTTGTTCCTGTCTTCTGACCGTTGCCAGAATTCTCTTTTATCATTTCCGGGGAATGCCGGAAAATCTTTTTGTGACTGATGCTTGAATATTGCTTTTCGTTTATTTAACAGCTCTTCGGGACTAATAGGTATTGCCATTTCAATATCTTCAATGTTCCATTCCTGCCATGCACCTCTGTATAGCCACATATTACAATTGTCAAGCCATTCCGCTCCGGTAGCACGGATTTCTTGTAAAGCTTTTACAATAATATGGAAACATACAGCATGAGTACCATGTGGGTCCTGAAGGTCTCCGGCTGCAAAAATCTGATGAGGTTTTACTTCCTGTAATATTTTTTTAACTATGTTTACGTCATTTTCAGTAACAGGACCTTTTTTTTCGTGTCCGGTTTCATAAAATGGCAAATTAAGAAAATGAACACGATCCTTTTTAATTCCACAGAAACGACAGGCTGCTGAGGCTTCTCCCACACGTATAAGCGTTTTTATCATTCTGGCATATGGCGAATCGGCTTCTCCGTATTTTTTATTCTTAAAAAAATCCACCATTTCTTCGTTATCCTTATGAATATTATCGTTCTTCATTCCCAGACTATCAGTTAGGTCAAGTGCAAACTGTGAAAAACGTATGGCATCATCATCAAATACCGCTATATTTCCCGAAGTCTCATAAGCCAGGTGAACATCATGTCCCTGTTCTGCCAATCTCTGAATTGTTCCGCCCATAGAAATTACATCATCATCTGGATGCGGGCTGAAAATCACTATTCTTTTTTTAGCAGGGTCAGGGCGTTCAGGGCGATTTTTTGTTGTATCACCCGGTTTCCCACCCGGCCAACCTGTAATAGTATCTCTTATTTTTCCAAATACTTTAATATTTATCTTATACGAACCGTTTTGTTCCTTTAGTAAATCCGATAATCCATAGGTGCAATAATCCTCATCAGTTAATTTTAAAATAGGCTTCTCAATTTTCTCACTAAGCCATGTTACAGCACGTTCCGTCATCCTTGGTGTCCAATTACATTTTCCTGTCAGCCACGGTGACTGTGTTCGTGTGAATTTAGATGCTGCCATAGGATCGGCATATACTGTTATATTACCATGTAATTGCAGAAGTGATCCTGGGACTGTAATAGAAACCTGACCTTCTACAATATTTTTTAATGCAGAAGATTTTTCTTCTCCCCATCCTGTTAGTATGATGTTTTTTGCATTTAGGATAGTACCTATCCCCATGGTCACGGCCATCGTGGGAACGACATTCCCTTTTCCAAAAAAGATAGCATTATCGGCAATAGTTAATGCATTCATTGAAACGACCCTTGTTCTGGAATTTATCATCGATCCAGGTCCATTGCTTCCTATTTCTCCGTCACGGCCAATATTCAGCAAAATAAGATCTATCCCTCCGTTTTCCCGTATCTGATCTTCATATGAAGCGCAGAAATCCGGTATTTTATTTATTTTTATATTTCCGTCCAGTAAATAAATATTTTTGGGATCTATGTCTATACGGTCAAAAAAACATTTGTGAAGAACATAAGCAACACTTTTTGTATTTGAAGAATCCATTGGATAGTATTCATTCAAATCAAAAGCAATTACCTTTTTAAAATTAAGATTCTCTTCCTGATGCATTCTTACCAGTTCATCATAGACAGGAATAAATGATGATTCCCCGGATAATCCGAGAACAGTCATCTTTCCTTTTGATTGTTTTTCCTTTATTAATCTTGCAATTTTTTCAGCAATTAATCTCGTGCCCACCTGTTGATTTTCAATAGGATGTAATAATACTTTTTCAACAGATTTTTTCATATAATCTAATATTGCAGCCATAATTTTAAATTTTAATCTATTATTTAAAAACAGATAATTCTAATTATCTGAGTAAATAAAAGCAATTTTTTTCATATTGGTGTGTGCGGACACATTAAATTTATGTTATTAATGTGTCCGCACACATTTACTAATAAAAATATTAATGAATACTTGCATTCAGGAAAGAATCAATATTCTCTTTTGTAACAATCTCAAGAGGAAATAGATCCGTTACAGGAGGCCGTTTTTTAAAGAGAAGAAAATTTGACAGATAACTAACCCCAAGAAAAGCCTGTTTTTCAGGATTTTGATTAATAAGACAATTAATTAATCCTTCTTTCATATATATAATATTTTCTTTAAGCATATCGTAACCAATTAATACAATATCTTTTCTTCCTATTTTTCCCAGAACAGAAGCAGTGAGAGATGAACCTTTTGATGTAGAAACAAAAATACCATCTATATTATCTCTTTTTATTATCGTGGTTATTTCCCTGTTAAGCTCTTTTTCTCCACATATCTTTAAGTTATAACTGTGAATATTAAAATATTTATTCTTTTTTTCAGTGATATAATCCCTAAATCCGCGTTCCTTTTCTTTTAAATGCACGCCATTTTGAACATCTTCCCAGATATGCAGAATAGCAATATTTTTACGCGGAAACAAACGGGTCATTAAAAATTCTGCACCAACTCTTCCACTTTGGTATAGATCCTGACCTATAAAACTAATTGGTTCAGCCTCAATAATATTTGTATTGAAAAATATATAAGGAATTTTTTTTTCTTTAAGAATGTTAAACAGAATATTTGCTTCCCTGTGCATAACAGGAGCTATCAACATTCCGTCAGGAGAAAAAGCCAGAGCCTGTTTCTCAGCATTCATGAACGAAGATTTATCGTTCATATTAAAATAAAATGACTCCATTCGTATATTATATTGCACCCAGTTTTCTTTTGCCTTTATGATTCCTGAATTCGACTGACGCCAGAAATCATCGTCTTTAGGATCAGGTAAAAGAACGGCAATTTTGTATAACTTATTGGTACCAAGAGTACTTGCAATTAAATTAAGTTTGTAGTTTGTCTGCTTCATTGCTTTCATTACCTTTTCAAGTGATTCTTTGGAAATTTTTCCACGCTGATGCAGTACTCTGTCAACGGTAGCTACAGAGACTCCCGCCATCTCTGCGATATCCTTTATTCTTATACTTTTATTTTCATCCATATTATTTGACAAAATTAATATTTTACCTAAAATCCGCAAGGACTTATCTGTTATGTATTTGCGTTCTTTTTTCAAATAAAAACTAAAGACTTAGGTTGGTGTTTATATTTTTTTAGTTCAGCTTTTATTTTTTAATACCTAAAAATCAATAATTAATGTTTATATTATTGGTCTGTTCCCCAAATCCATAGCAATGCTTTTTTCTAACTCTTTTAACTTAATGTATTTTTGCTGAAGGTCTTTTATTTGTTCAAGCTCTTTTGCTTTTGCTGCTGCTGAAATTTTTTGTTCTATAGAACTCAGCAATATTCTGGTTTTACGCAATTTATATTCCAGAACGATTTTAGGAACCAGTTTATCCAGTATTTCATCTTCAGATTCAACGGTCCCGTATTTTTTCCACCGTTTACTTTCTGTATATTTTTCGGCAATTATATTACTGGCATACTGACTGATTTGAGGTTCACTATGGTTGATGAAGAACAAATTTGAATTGAAATCAGGATTGTCCAGATTTTCTCTGAAAATATCTATAATATTATTTACAATCTCGTTATCAGAAAGGAGATTATCATGATCCAACTCTCCTATAATATATTGTCCGACTGTGACTTTTGTCTTAATAGCCGGATTTTCTTCATCTTCTTCCTCAAAAATAACGCAATGGAAATATTTTAACATAATACGCAGGATTTCCTGTTCAAGAAGATCGCAGTAATTGTTTTTCTGTTTCTTTTTTTGTTCTGGTTTTTCTTTTTGTTTTGCCAGGGCAGAAGATCTTGTATTTTTAATCCGTATGTTATCGCTGTTACGAAATTTGAGCTTTCTTACTTCGTTAAATAGAATTTCTTCTGAAACATCCATTAGCCGGCTGCATTCCTGAATATATACAGATCTTGTTATATTGTCTGGTACAACGGCTATTGAGCTGACAATATTGGTAATAAGACCGGATTTTTTAACAGGATCATTTTCAGCTGTTTTTAATAGTAATTTTGTTTTAAAGCGAATGAAGTCGGTTTCGTTTGTCTCAATATATTTCTCAAGTTCACCTGATGAACGTGATTGTGCGAAAGAATCAGGATCTTCTCCTTCGGGAAGCAGAAGAACTTTTACATTAAGACCCTCTTCCAGTACCATGTCAATACCTCGCAATGAGGCCTTAATTCCGGCAGCATCCCCGTCGTAAAGAATCGTTATATTGTTTGTAAAACGTTTAATTAGTCTGATCTGTTCAATAGTAAGCGATGTACCTGAGGATGCAACTACATTTTCAACACCCGACTGATACATTGAGAGAACATCAAGATATCCTTCTACAAGAAAGCATTTATCTTTTTGAGTAATGGCTCTTTTGGCATGGTATATTCCATATAATGCATGACTTTTGTGATAAATTTCAGACTCGGGAGAGTTTAGGTACTTTGCTGTTTTGTCATTTTTTATTAATATTCTTCCTCCAAAACCTATAGTTCGTCCTGCAAGGCCCTGAATAGGGAACATAACTCTTCCTGCAAACCGGTCACGAATCCATTCGTCTCTTTTAATGGTAAGCCCTGTTTTTTCAAGATAATCCATTCTGTAGCCCTGTTTCTGAGCTGCCTGGGTGAATTTATCCTTTCCTTCGGGACAGTAACCAAGATTAAATTTTTTGACGATATCTTCACGTAGACCTCTCTGCTGAAGGAAATAAGACAACCCTATGGTTCGTCCTTCGTTTTCTTTCCACAGGAAATCCGAGAAATATTTTTGTGCATATGAAGAAACAATCATCATGCTTTCGCGTTCGTCTTTTTTTAGCTTCTCTTCCGGGGTCTCTTCCTTTTCATTAATTTCTATATGATATTTTATGGCCAGCCATTTTAATGCTTCAGGATATGAAAGGGATTCATGTTCCATGATGAAGTTGACCACATTGCCTCCTTTACCGCATCCAAAACATTT
>Ga0172378_10002861_pt1 | contig 16201 bp, 17 predicted proteins | sample GrowelOW332metaG_FD_119755 | JGI IMG/M metagenome (GOLD analysis project Ga0172378, IMG submission 119755) | Groundwater microbial communities from an aquifer near a municipal landfill in Southern Ontario, Canada - Pumphouse #3_1 metaG | ecosystem: Environmental > Aquatic > Deep subsurface >... | reverse complement strand
TCTTGATCTACACACCAAGATTCTCTTGATGAACAAACAAACTCCGGAGAATTAACCATACTTTCTATTAATGAAATTGTATATTCTCTTTGAAGTTCTAAATAATCTTTCTGTAAATCTGTTGCAGAAATGTTTATCAAAAATATTCCAACTAGGGCAAAGAAGATAAAAACAGCTAATATCATTATTATCATTTGCATTATTTTCATTTGAGCTTTATTATTTACCATAAATTACACCTCAAACCAGAATTTATTTTATCTATATCTTGCATTGCATTATAATTAGCAATTAAATCTTTAACAGTAACTATTCCATCAACAACTTTTTCCCAATTTTCGACTTGAGTTTCATCCATTGTTGGACAATTTTTGTTGTTTAACAATTTTATTTTTTCTAGATATAATTCCGTGACTGTTTTTTGTCTATATATTAATCTATTAACATTACATTCGTAGTTGTCGTAATCACTGAAAATTGCGGGATAAACTAGGTCCGATATATACCAATAATCCTCGCCATCTTTTTCTACATATCCATATTCGTATTCCGATTCACAACTTTCACACTTTCCAACTATAGATATATCACAACTCGAATCATCTTCACATACTTGTATATAATCTTCGTTGTCAAAACAGTTCTCAAAAAGAAAATTATTCAATGAATTGTTTTGAGATAATGCGTTTAGAGACTTTCTAACGACTTGTGGGGCAAATTCAAAACAATATTTGTCTGAATCTGGTATTAGTATTATAAAATCTGATATTTTATATGGATAATTAAATCCTCGTGACAGAGAAAAAACTTTTTCGCCTTTTAGGTTTTCATTTGAAAAAACATATTTGTTTGATGTTGTTATTGATGCACCGTAATTTTCTTGTTTGTTTTTTACTATTCGTAAAGAAAATTCATTATCCCCAAAATCGTCGTGATAATTACAGTAATTTATTATATCAACTTGTTGCTTAAAATCTACTTCTCCTAAATTACTTGTTGCAAATCCCGCTTCAAGACTGTTTAAATAATTTGAAAATGTTTGTGTTATTTTCGTGTTTGTTTCGTATTTTTTTGTTTCGGTTACTTTTGAAGCACCAGAAATTGCTAAAATTAAAAAAGCAATACCAGCAACTATTGCAAATATTGTAACAAAATTAAAATCACCCTTTTTATTCATGCAATTATTAAAGAACAAAATGTTTTAAACATTACTAATTATATTCGTTTATGGATTATAAAATTGCATTGAAACAGTTAAAATTCCTTGAAAAGAATAATACAAAAGATATTAGACTTGCAGGAGAACTCTGGGATAAAGATTGGAAAACTTTGATTTCAATTATGTTGTCTGCGCAAACTCGTGATACAACAACAATTAAAGTTTGTGAAAAATTATTTAAAAAATACAATTCTCTTAAAAAAATAGCTTCGGCCAATCTTGTTGATATTGAAAAAGAAATAAGTTCCGTTAATTATTATAAAACGAAGGCAAAAAATGTCTGGATGATTTCTAAAATACTTTCTCTAAGAGAAATTCCTGAAACTATAGAAGAATTAATTGAATTACCTGGGATTGGAAGAAAAACTGCCAATGTTTTTTTATCTGAGGCTAAAGGAATTCCTGCTATCGGAGTTGACACTCATGTTTTTAGAATTTCAAAGAAACTTAAATGGGCGAGGGAAAATACTCCAGAAAAGGTCGAACTAGAACTAAAAGAATTATTCCCTAAGAAATATTGGAGTTTAATAAATAATACTTTGGTAAAATTCGGACAAACTCATTCTATTAGTGAGGAAGATTATATTCTTTCTAAAATATAAAATCTTTAAAACACAAAAAAACTTTGTAGAATATGAAAACAATTATTTGGGATTTTGATAATACTCTTGTTGATACTACATCATTACTTTTGGATCAGTTTCTTTATGAGCAACAGGAATGTGGAGTTAGTAAAAGAAGAGCTATGAAAATGTATAAACATATATCTTTAGATGAAAAAATAAAAATTGGTGATTTTTTAATCAGTTCGGGTTTATTAAATTTTGTTGAGCCTATTGAGGGAGCACGTGATGTTTTATCATATTTATCTTATGATTATAAACAAAAATGTCTAACTGCAAGACCAAATACACATTCAAATATTATAAAAGATATACTTACTAAAAACTTTGGCAACTATATTTCAGAAACTCATTTCTTGAATTCATTAAATTCTAAAATTGATTACGCATATAATAAAATGGAAGGAATTGTTTTAATCGATGATACATTAACAAGTTTTGAAGGAATTGAGAAGACAAATTACAAAGGAATATTGTTTGACCCCAAGGACGAATATAAAACTGTTTCAAATTCTCATATTAAAAGAACACATTCTCTTGACGAAATACCTGATTTATTGTCAGAGATCTTTAAATCTTAAGAAATAACTCTTCGAAAACATAAGAGTTTTTAAAGATTGATTCATAAATATTTTTAATTAACTGAAAGGAGGTTAAAAAAGAATGCCACTTGATTTTGCAAAAGAAGCGATAAAAAATAGTGAAGCTAATAGTATTAACTTCGATGATTTGAAATCTGGGAAAGCAAATATAAAAGTTTTCGGTTGTGGTGGTTGTGGTTGTAACATGGCAACATGGCTTTACAACAAAGGACTTAATGGTGCTACTGTTTACGGTGTTAACACTGATGCATTGCACTTATCTATAACGAAAACTGATGAGAAAATTCTTATTGGTAAAGAATTAACTCGTGGATTAGGTTGTGGTGGTTATCCAAAGCGAGGTAAAGAAGCTGCTAAAGAATCTCTTACTGACCTTAAGAAAGCTGTAGCGAATTCGGATATGGTTTTTGTTTTGGCTGGTATGGGAGGTGGAACTGGAACAGGTGCTATACCTGTAATTGCTCAACTTGCTAAGGATTCCGGAGCTGTTGTAATAGCTGTTGTTACTATGCCTTTCGAGGCTGAAAAAGCTAGAATTGACAAAGCTGAATTTGGTTTACAAGAATTAAGAGAAAACGTAGATACAGTTATTGTTCTTGATAATAACAGATTAGTTGATATAGCTGGACAATTGCCTATGGAACAAGCTTTCGCTGTAGCAAATGAATTAGTTTCTACAATGATTAAAGGAATTGTTGAAACTATAACATTACCATCTTTAATTAACTTGGATTATGCTGACGTTTCTTCTATTATGAAGAACGGAGACGTTGCCGTTATAGGTATCGGTGAAGATAATTCAAACGCAAAGGTAGATGCTGCTGTACAGCAAGCATTAACTCATCCATTATTGGATGTTGATTATAGAGGTGCTACTGGTGCTTTAATCCACATAACATGCGGTCCTGACTTAAAATTAGAAGAGTTCGATACAATTGGTAGATTAGTAACAGAAAATTTGAGTCCTGAAGCCCAAGTAATTATTGGAGCTAGAGTAAATAAAGAATTCCAAGGTAGAGTTAGGGTTATTACTATTATGACTGGTGTTAAATCACCATATATATTGGGTAAAAACCAACCAAATCACTTTGAAGAGGACAGAAGAACTTCTGTTAATGATTTAGGACTTGATGATTTAAGTTATTAAACACAGAAACTTTATTTTTTATTTTTTATTTTTATTTTATAAAAAATTATCAAAAATATTGAAATTAATAAGGGTAGTAAATAATACAATCCCAATATAATAAATGACGACCACCAAGGGAAACTTGTGGATGGTGTATTATAAGTAATTATTGCATCTATTGTTGAATGTATTAAATACAAAGATATAATTATAATAAAATATATCCAAGATAGTTTTTTCTTTTGTTGTAATTCTTTTGTTTTCATTTTATTTCATAGATTTATTCTTATATTCATTAAAATAAACTATATTATCTAATGCTGTTTTTTTTACAGATTGTGAATCGCCCTTTTGTGGTATTCCTATTGGAAAAAGTGCTTCTACTTTTAATGAACTTGATATGCTTAACAAATCTTTTATTTTTGCTTCATAAAATAATCCTACCCAGCACGATACTAAATTTTGGTTCGTTATTGCTAGTAAAAAATTCTCTATTGCTGCGCCAACAGCTTGTGTTGCATATTTTTCTGCTCTATCTGCGTAACTTGATTTTAATTTTGCTGCGTTACTCACAACTACTACTATATATTTTGCTTTACCTACAAAACTTTGTTGAGTTGCTTCTGTTATTTTTTCTATTAACTCGGGATCGTTTACTACAATATATTCAATAAATGATTGATTTCCTGGAGATGGAGCCATTCTTGCAGAATCAATAGCTCTTAGAATTTTTCTCCAATCAGGCATTCTAGTAGAATATTTTTTTACACTTCTTCTTTTATCAACCACCGTTTTAAAGTCCATATATTATCTTATCGTTGTTTCTTTTTATATTTAGCTATTATTTTATTACAACCAGTTTAGAAAATGCTTCTTTTGTTATTATTAAAACTTCTGTTGTTGAAACGCAATATGGATTTTGTTCTTTTGTCATTTCAGCAATATTTAACGACGTTATCATATTAGAGCCTAAATTCTTTGTTTCTTTTTCGGGCAATAAATAAACATTTGAGTCTCTATCAAAAGAATCTATTTCTATATCTGGATTATTTTGCATTTCTGTTGTATTCAAAAAACAAACGTAATCTAATTTTTCTGGAAGATTAATTTCAAATTCAGCACTAGATGTCGTTGAACTTTTTGCCGTATCAACTTGTTTTTGCAAATCTGTATAAAATTGACCAATTTGAGAACTTGTCTTAAATCCTAAGAAAAATTTTATTGCTACAAATGCGAATGCGATGAATGCAATTATTAAAAATATTGAAAATATCGTACTAAAAGATGCTTCTACTGCCTGCTGAGCTTTTTTATTCTTCATATTAATTATCGTACTTAATTGTTGCAGAACAATCTGTAGAAACAGCTCTTTGATCTTGGCATTTTATATAATATGTTTTAGATTTATCTGGTATATTTAACAAATGTTCTCTTTGACCTTGTTGTGACATATTCAATCCTTCGTTAAACTCAAAATCACATCCTTGAGCTTCTTGAGTTGTATATCTACAAGTTGTATTATAAGATGTAATTACGTGTAATTGATTATTATTGTCAGTATATTGTCTTGCAACTACAGGAGCTTCTGTATCAATATTAACCGTGAAGTTTGTTGTCGTATTTGTTGTGTGGCCTGCTTCATCTTCACATGTTATTAAGTATGTATATGTTCCGTTTCCAAGTCTTAATAACTGACTACTTTTTCCCGAAATATTATTTGTGTTTTCAAACATAGCTCCATCTCCAGTTGGAAATTCATTTGTTGCTTGATTTTTTTGTTTTAAATAACAAGTCGCTTGTCCTTGGTTACAACCCATCATAGTTTCAACTGTTATGTTTATTGGCATTTCTGTTAATGGATAATAAAATGCACTTCCTGGTGTTGGGGTTACACTTCTAATTTTTAATTCTGAACCTGTTCTTAATGTAACATTATTATTCTTTGACTGTTGGTTATAATTTCCCATCGAGTCATTACAAGCAAAATAATATGTTGTACCTTCAACAGATATTGAGGTTAAATTAGTTGAACATAATTGTTTACCAATTCCTATCGATGGACATTGCATATCATTTGTCATGGACGCATATGAATCTGCTGATGTAGACCATCTACATCTCACTGTACTTGCATCTGTAACCATTATTTCTATTGGCATTGTTTGGTTTATAACACAGATATTTTGCGTAATGTAACTTGAATATTCATATTTAGGATCTGTGACATCTGGTAGTGGGTCATATTTAAATTTTATTTCGTATGGGGCGCCCACATTCCCATTTTTATCACTACATTTTACATAAATATATGCTTCTTCTTCTGGATTTATTTCCAAACCTTCTTTATTTAATGAATCTATACTAGGTGGTACAAATAAGCCATAGAAACTTTTATCTCGTGGATACATTGCAAAACCTTCAAATGAAACATATGTTCCATTTTCGTTATTAAATGTATATTTACAATTTGCATATTCATTCGTTGTAACTCCAAAAATGAATGAAGTTCCTGATTGTAATGTATTTTTATCGTCCTTTTTTATAGTACACCCATTCTGATTTGTAGATTCACATACATAACCATTTGATTTGCTAGAATTAAAGGAAATTACTGGAGGAACCGTATCTGAATCAAGACTTAAAATACATATTTTTGACTCTGTATCAAATACACATTGATGACCTAAACTATCACATCTATATTGAGAACATGGAACATCTCCTTTGTTACATAATTCACAATTTCCTTCGGATGGCGCATCCCAAGGTTCACATCCATATTGTATTGTTTGATCTATATAGTTTGGTATATTACCAGCAATAAGAGTACCTATTCCAATGACAATAACTGCAATACCAACTGTCCAACCACCAAGTGCCCATAAACTGCTCGTTGCAGTAAGTGTAGAAGCGCCAAAAGAGAAACCAATTAATGCAGCACTACCTAATCCTCCAATAGTAAAAGCAGCCTCAACAAAATGAAGAGCTACAATTGTAGCAATAATTGCATTACATGCGTAAGATATAATTGGGCCTCCCCATCCACTCCAAAAATTATCATTTTGTGTTTGTTTGACAACTTCTGATAATTTTAAACTTCCTATCTTTTCTGCTGCACAAACTATATTTAAACATAACATAAAACAAACACATAATGTTGTTATCTTTAATATTTTTTCCATTTTATAATTTTAAATTTGTTTCCCCTTTACTTTATTTATTCCTGTTATTATTCTATTGCTGATGTTACTTATACTTATATATTCATATATCTTTTCTATATTTGTTTCCAAATTCCCTGCTATTACAAATGTATTTTCTGGATTGGGATATTCTCCAGCTATATTGGGATAGTAACCACAATCACTTATACCTGTTCCACATATATAATTTGCTGATGTTGTCCAATCTACACTTTCTAGATATTTTCCTGTATCTTTTTTATTATTTTTTGTATCAGTATTTGGATAGTATCTTGCATTTGATAAATTAACTGGATTTTTCCAACTCTCTCCGCAAAACCAACCAACTGTTCTACACCATCCTACTTTCCAATCATCTACGTCTTGTCCTCCTTGTTGATATGTTGCATTGAATATTGGTGTATATCCTTTACATAAAGCTGAACTTCCAGAACTTGTAGTATCACCACCAGTTGTATACATTGGTAAACATATTCCTTCTGACTCATTAAATTTATATTCTATAGATGGTATTTCGGATATAGACTCTGCTAATGTTTTGAATAACTCACTAGAACCATTAAGCCATCTACACATTCTATTTGAAGCCAAACACGAACTTGAATCTTTATTAGATGAGCATTGAGAGCCAGTATTATTCATACATCCTGCATAAGTTTTTCCTGACCTTGTTGTGTTTTGTACACATATTCCTGTTCTTCCTTCACCACAACTTAATACTTCTATATCACCATTTTTACATGTTATTGTAGCATATTCTGAACCTGGTAAATCTAGCCCATTTCCTCTTGATATTATTGATCCATTTTCATTAACATATAACGGATGGTTCCAATTTTCCTCATCTGTTATACAAATTGATTCCATATTTGTTAATGTAATTTTTGATTTATTTGCTAAAGTATATGTACATGATGTTGATTTACATGTATGTGAAATTTTCGAAGAAATTGTGTTTCCACATATTTTGTTTTCACATATTGAGCACATAGTTCCTGCCACATAATCACAATTTCCATCTATATCAGTTGCACTATCGTCTGGTTTTTTCATGATTTTACCATCGTTATAACTTAAAGTATCGTATTTATCATTATTCATTTTTGAATTATCATAAACTATATTTTCTAAGTTATCACAACTATCTTTCCAATAGACATCTTGGTTTTCACAAACTGTTGACATTTGTTTAGAACAAGTTGTATCTAAAATCGTAGCTGAACATAAATATCCTGAATAAAATGTTTTACTACTAGATTCATTTTTTCTATTTCCTGTTTCTAAAATTATTCCTTCTTCTCCCCCACATTCTGCTCTGGTTTTTCTTTGACATGTTCTACTTGTTGTAGTTTGTGTTACGCAAGCACCTTCTTCTTCAGTATTTAAAGAACTAACACATTTCATTTCATCTTGAATTGTATTATCAAAAATTACCTTTAAACCTAATTGAGTCCCTAGTGTAGTACATTCTTGACTTGTTTTTAACGTGGCCTGTCTAGCTACTTTACAGCAACCAACTTGACATCTAGGAAGATCTCTAATATCTCCATCAATAAATGTACCCGAATTATTTTCACAAACAGCCTTTTGAACATTTGAAACACATCTTCCAGTTGTTGAACTTACACAAACACCCGTTTTACAATAACTTGTAGAAGAACATGCTGTTTGTAATGGATTAGCATCAGTACATTTACCATCGTTTATTTTCTCTTCTGTCATTGAAGTACAAAAATTTCCATCGGCATCCTTCATACAACAATAATCAGCTACAGTAAATTGTAATAATACTATTAATAATAATGATAATAATAAATGTTTATTCATTTTCCATATTCTCCTCTATAAATTCTACATATGCATCAACTAATTCTGATGCCGTTGGAATGACTTTTGATTGACTTGCAAATTTATATTTAACCCCATATGTATTATCTTGTATTGTATAAATTTTTGTATCTGCTCTTCTTTCAGCAAAAATAGAATAACCAGTATATATTTGCATCAGGTTTATTAGATCTACATCATAATCTTCTCCTAAAACTTCTTTCTGAATTATATTACTTGATAATTCTAATATGCCGTAAATTTCAGATGGTACTTCAATTTCTATATTTTCATATTCTTGAGATTCAATTGTTGTTGGGGCATTTATTGAAACTTTTACCCTTTCTGGTAATATTTGCATATCCACCGATATATCACCTTTTTCAACATTATATCCTTGTTCTTGTAATTTCTTTACATTATTAGAATAACACGTTTCGATTGATTCTTGTGTATAACCTGCTAATTCTTTTTGAAATTGTTCTTCTGGGAATGGAACTTCTACATTTCCTGTTTCAAGATAATAATTTGTATAAACAAAATAAGGGATTGTTTGGATTGAATCATTTTCTTTTATTCTTATATAATTTGTTGGATTTTGGAATCCGCCAGTTATTGCGAGGTTCTCAATTCCATCAGAAACTACTTTTTTTACGCAAGCATCGAAATTTAGATTAACGCTTTTTTGAGTGTTTAATGCTGGTTCTACCCAAACAATATATGCGATTACCGTTGCAAAAACGACAATTCCTAATATTATAAATAATGTAACCTGCCCTCTTTTATTCACACTCATGTTTTTCTTAAGAGATTAGAGTTTATAAAGATTTTTGAATTTTTTTAGTTTTATATAAGATAGTTATTAAAGAATTATAGCCCCGCGCTACTCTCAAAATGCATCTCACAAATCAAAAAAAATACATACTTTTGTTCAAAGCGTTTTGTTCGGATTCGAAGGTTCTCATCCGCGCTCATTCTAAGTTTAAAGAATTATAGCCCCGCGCGGATTCGAACCGCGGTCACCGGATCCAGAGTCCGATATCCTTGACCACTAGACTACGGGACTATTCTAATATATATTATGTTTATTTGATTAAAAGGTTTTCTAATTAAATTTATAATGAGTGTTGTTCTTTATTTTTTATGAAAATTCAAGCTATTTTAATGGGGGATAAGGTTTTCTCTAATTCTAGGGAAGCTTTTAATCTGTTTTCTGAAAAAAGATTTGGTGAAAGAAATGGAGAAAAAATTTATTATTCTTTAGAGGAAGCATATTTTTTAATTAAGACAAAAAGAATGGATTTGAGTTTCAAAAATGTAAATATTTCTGATGAGGAAGTTGTTGCTCGTTTTTCTAAAATTGATAAAAAATTTATTATTAATTTCTTCGTTTATTCTGATTTAACAAAGAAAGGGTATATTGTTAAGTCTGGACTAAAATTTGGAGCTGTTTTTAGAATTTATGATAAGGGGAAATCTTTAGATGATATACATTCTAAATGGATTTGTTTTCCTACCGAATCTAAAAATAAGAATACTTGGCAAGATTTTGCTTCTAAAAATAGGGTGGCTAATTCTACTAAGAAAAAATTATTAATTGCTGTTGTTGATGAAGAGAACGATATTAGTTATTACGAGTCTTCTTGGTTAAAAATTAATTAATCGTAATCTGTCATTGCAGATGGATTTTTTAATACATTTGATTTTCTTTTTGCTGCTATTACATCGTCAATTCTTAATATCATATTTGCAACTTCGGTTGCTGATGCGATTGCTTGTGTTTTGACTTTTAATGGTTCTAATATTCCTGATTTGTATGTATTTTCAACTTTTGATGTAAATAGATTTAAGCCATAATCTTTTTGACCTGCGTCGTGCGCTACTCTTAATTCTGTTAATACATCTATTGTATCTAGGCCTGCGTTTTCTGCAAGTGTTGTTGGTATAAATTCTAGTGCTTTTGAAAATTGTTCGACTGCTAGTTGTTCTCGACCTGTTAATTTTTGAGCATATTGTTTTAATTGTAGAGCAATTTCCATTTCTATTGCGCCACCACCTGCTACGACTTTTGAATTTTTTAATAATGATAATACATCGCCTAATGCGTCTTCAATTGCTCTTTGCACTTCATCCATTACATGTTCGCTTCCGCCTCTAATAAGAATTGTTAGTGTTTTTGGATTTGGACAACCTGTTATATAGGTTAACCTGTCATCGAACTTTTTTATTTCTTCAACTTTTTGGGCCGTTCCTAAATCTTCTGGTGTTATTTCAGATAATTTAGAAATTGTTTTTGCTCCTGTTGCTTTCGCTATTGCTTGCATGTCTGACTTTGGTATTCTTCTTAATGCAAAAATTCCTGCTCTTGCTAAATAAAATTGAACAACATCGTCAATTCCTCTTTGACAGAAAATTACGTTTGCTCCAACTGATTTGATTTTATCAACTTTATTTCTTAACACTGCGTCTTCATGGGAAATAAAACTCTGTAATTGTTCTGGAGATGCAACCGAAATTTTTGCCTCTGTTTCTGGTGAACGTATTTCCAAAGACTCTTCTAATAATGCTATTTTTGCGTTTTCTATTTTTTGAGGCATTTCTTGTGATGCTCGTTCGTAGTTTAATACAATTCCTGGAACTAATTCGGTTTGTTCTAAGGATTCTCCGTTTTGTTTTTCAATTCTTACATCTTTTATATCAAATTCTGAATCTTTTGATATTATTTTTACAGCTTCTACTATTATATTAGATAACTTTTCTCTTAAATATTCAGCCCCTTTTCCTGTCATTGCGGTTTCGGCTACTTTTACTAATTCACTTTCATCATTTATTTCATGAACTAAATCATTCAATATTTCTTGAGATTTTTTCTCGGCTAACATATAACCTTTTGTTATTATTGTTGGATGGATTTTTTGATCCAATAATGTTTCTGCATTTTCTAATAATTTTCCTGCTAACATAACAACTGTTGTTGTTCCGTCTCCTACTTCCTTTTCTTGGGTTTTTGCAACATCAACTAGCATTTTTGCAGCTGGATGTTCTATATCCATTTCGTTTAGAATTGTTACTCCGTCATTTGTAATTGTAATATTTCCTGCTCTATCTACTAACATTTTATCCATTCCTTTAGGGCCTAATGTTGTTTTTATCGTCTCTGCGATTATTTTTGCTGCTAGAATATTATTTTTTTGAGCGGTTTTGCCAACTATTCTGTCATTATCTTGTGTTACTACATCTTCTGCCATATGATTAAATATTGAATTGTTTTTTTAAGAATTGTTGTTATATAGTTTCTAGTAAAATTTATAAAGAAATTTTATAATCTATAATTTATGATCATAAGAAAGATATTTGAGGGTGATTTTGATTCTGAGGTTCATAGTGATTTCGTTAAATTTTCTCGTGGTGAATTCAAAAATAAATATTTGATTGACGCCAAAAAACAAGCTAGTAAGTGGACAATAAAAGCTGGTTCTGAATTCGCAAATTTTTTGGTTAAGTCTTGTTTGAATTATTCGGAAAATAGTATAAAGGCAACTGGTATTATTGCAACAACTTCTGATTTGAAAGGAGATATTAGTTTTGATATTTCTAAGGTTAGTCAGTTTCAAGGTGTAAAAAAATATGTTATAAATTGTGAGATAAAAACAAAGGAATTAATTGAATTAATGAATAAATTTCCACGAGCGTTTTATGCTTTGAGTTTTAGTGGAACTGATTTTGATTTGAAAATAAAGGCAAAGGCGCCAAAAAGTGGTAAACCTGGAAAAGAAGATGAAGAAATTAAAGCTGATTTTTGTACAATAAAGACTAACGATAAGAAAATTTTGGATGAATTTTTCTTTGATTGTGGTTTAGATTGGAAAGAAATTAAAATTAGTCATACTATTAAGATAAATAATATTGTTTATCCAAAAGATATGGATAAAATGAGTCCAATTCAGGTTAGGGAAAATTCAAAAAGAGAAGGTGTTCTTGTTAGATATATTACTATTGATGGAGTATCAAAAACTTCTGAAGCTAAATTTTTAGCTTAATAATTAACTTGTTTTTCTTTTGCACAAGATGCACAAATAAGAGCGGTATCTTTTAGAGACATATAGTACCTATTTCCTTCTTCTAAAATATAATTAAATTTTTCCCAACCTTCTTCAATTGTTAATTTTCCACTAACAACTTCGGCTGCTACACTTTCAGAATCTTCTAGTATTTGGGATTTTTTCTTGAACATGTTATAATGATAAATATTTGGTTTTGCCGATTTTGATATTACTTTGCCACACAAATAACAATTTGGTTGAGTTTTCTTTAATTCTTCTTCTCGGTTTTTCCAGTTTACTTGAAAATCTGCATCGTTAATTAAATCTCTGTAATTTCCTATTTTTTTGAATCGAAAAAATTCTAAAGATATTTCACCTTTGGTTGTTTCGGTAATTTCTGCTATTTTTGTTTTGAATTTCCAAACGTAATATTTTGTTTCGCCTTTATATGTTTTGAATGGAATTCCAAATCTAAATCCTTTTCCTAGAACGATATTTCCTACTTGAGTTGGTGTTCGTTTTTTTGATACTTTTTTTTCTTGTTTTTTTTGTATTTTTTTTTCTTGTTTTGCTTTTTGATATTCTTCCCAACCTGGTTCTCCTGGTAAAATTGATGGTGTTTTTATTGACATTTTAATTTGAGAGATTTTGGGTTTTTAAGTTTGGCGATTATTCTTTTGACTTAGTTAATTCTTCAGGAATTCTATATTCTTCAAATCTTACTTTTTTATTTTGTATTATTTTTTTGAGATTCATTTCTTGTGGCGATAGTTTTGCTTTGCCCGATTTTACTTCGACAAACACAATTTCTTCAATATTTTTATTATCCATTCCTTTGAATACAATAAAATCTGTTGGTTTTCCTAAAAATTTGCATTCGGTTGGCAAATAATTGAAGTTTGGTAAATATGGTGCGAGGTTCTCTGAAAATTGTCCTCCGATTACTGCTCGTGATTTTGCGATTGCATCTTTTCGTAAGTCTGGTAATTTATCTTCCCAGTATTTGTTGTTCTGAGAAATTCCTTTTTTCTTGCCTAGAATATAAGTTATAATTGAAACTACTAATATTCCTATTAATAATAAGACTGTTATTGTATCCATTTATTTTAGAGTTTGTTCTATGTCCATTAATCGTTTGTGTTTAATTAATCGTTCTCGTCCCATTATTCCGCATTTTATGAATTCTGCTTGAAATCCGACAGCTAAATCTGAGATTAATGTATCCATTGTTTCTCCAGATCTATGTGAAAATATCATTTTGATATTTTTCTTTTTACATATTTCTACTACTTTTTTTACTTCTAGTATTGAACCTATTTGATTTGGTTTTATTATTACGGAATTTATTGATTTTAATGCGATTGCTTGCGTTAATCTTTGCACATTTGTTGTTATTAAATCGTCTCCAACAATTAATGTATTTCTACTTCGTATTAATTCTGGTTTTGTTTCTGGCTGTGTTTTTTCTTCGATTGCTGTTATTGGTTTTGTTTTTTGAGTCGATTCTAAAATTTCTTTGAATCCGAGAAAATCTTCTTCTTGTAATGGGTCTTCTAAATAGAATAAATCGTATTTTTGGATTAATCTTGACATATAATCAATTTGTTCACTTCGGTCTCTATCTAAATTTTTATTTTTGTAGTCGTAGAATTTTCCGTTAAAAAATGTTGATGCAGCGACATCAATTCCTATTCTTAATTTGTACTTTTCTGCAATTTGCATTAATATTAGTAATACTTCTTCATTAGGTTTGTTTGTTCGCCATGCACTTTCATCATTTTTTGCTTTTGTTCTTAATAATGTTCTTGCACTTTCATAAGCTTGGATATTTTTTGTTATTGCTCTTGAAAATTTTTCTTCATTTGGAATTAATAAAAATTCTTGAAAGTCTGGTCGTCGCATTTTTACATGTTGAGAATGTAATCCCCCTCCGATACAATTTCCAACTGGCATTGGCATTACTGGAGTTTTTCCCTTATTTACATCATCAAAAATAAATTCCCAAACTTCTTTTTGTTTTTCTTGTGCTGCAGCTTTTAAGAAAACGCCATGAATAACATATGTTACATTTCCTCCGAGTTTCCCGTAGTTTTTTTCAAATTTATCAATTAAAACTTGAACTTGCATTAAGTCGTCGACTACTCTTATTAGAAAATTTTTGTTGATTAATGTATCGCAGAATTCATTTAATAATAATAGACTTTTTTTGATTCCATCTTTATTGTAACATGAAACTTCGTACTTTCCAGTTGATTTGCCTGATGGTGATGAGCAAATAAATTTTCCTGTGTATGTTGTAAGGGAAATTTGGATTGTTTTTTCACCACGGGAATCTTTTATTATTTTACCCTTTGCCTCTTTTATGAACATATTTGAATATATTACTTTATATTAATAAATATAACGATTAGAATTAAACACCTTCACTTGCGCCTTCGCTAACTTTGATTGATTCTGTACTTTCTTTAACTTGTGAATCTTCATTTTCTGAAATTTGTTTCATTCTTTCTTCAATTGCTTGTGCTGCGTCCTTTAATTCTTGGTCTTGTTTTTCTTTTACTTTCTTTTTCTTTCTTGGTTCTTCTAATACTAACTTTTCTCCTACAAATTCTTCTAATTCTGGTAATTTTTTGTCTATTCCTTGAGCTTTCATGTATTCTCTTGCCAATAGGTAAAATATTAATCCTAAAGATTTGTTGGATTTGTTGTTTGCAATTATTACTACATCTATGTCTGATGTGTGGTTATTTGTATCACAAACTCCAACTACTGGAATTCTAACTTTTTTTGCATCGTTTAGTGCGTTTTTATCTAACCATGGGTCACAAATCATTATCATATTTGTTTCAACGAAGTTGCCTAATTCTGTGTTTGTTAAAACTCCGGATGGGTATTTCTTTGTGAATAGTTTTACGCCTGTTAATTCTGAGAACATTTTTGCAGCTCTCCAACCGGCTTCTCTTTTACAAACTAATGTCCATTCATTTGGTTTGTATTTACATATAAAATTTATTGCATCAGATAATTTTCTGTCTACTATTAATGTGTTTAAGATTGCTAATCCATCTAATCTTCTTCTGTAGATGTAACGTCTCATTGAAGGTGTGATTACTTTTGTTCCTAAGTAAGAAGCTGTTTTTATGTAATCTTCAATTGGTGTTAAAGATGTGTTTTCTTTTGGAACTTCGCCGTCTGCTACTTTTATAGCTACATCTTCTAACGAAGGTTTTTTCTCTTCTTCAACCATAGTTGTTTTTGTTTCTTCTTGTATTTTTTTAGCCATTTTATAATTAGTTCAGGAGTAATTGCTACTTTCCGTTAGGATTTTGCACCTGATAATGTAAGTATTTTTACTTTTAAGTTTTTAAATCTTGCGAGACTACTTATTTCTCTTCATCTTTCTCTTACGCTTCTCAGCCTTTAATCTCTTACGTTGCCATTTCCAACGCATTTGATTCTTTTTCTTCCAACGTCTGCTAGATCTTTTCATATTTATACTTCTTGTTTTAGGTTTTTAAAGGTTATTGTTGCAGTGTAATAACAATTATGGAGAAT
>Ga0172378_10002860_pt1 | contig 16206 bp, 8 predicted proteins | sample GrowelOW332metaG_FD_119755 | JGI IMG/M metagenome (GOLD analysis project Ga0172378, IMG submission 119755) | Groundwater microbial communities from an aquifer near a municipal landfill in Southern Ontario, Canada - Pumphouse #3_1 metaG | ecosystem: Environmental > Aquatic > Deep subsurface >... | reverse complement strand
TATGTATAAACTTCAAAGACTTAAGAAAAAACTAATTAATTTACTTTATGATCACCCAGTTCAAAAGAATGCTTTAGAATTAGGAAAAGTATCGATTATTACTATGGTTAGTGCTTTTTTATTCGCCTTAGGGTTTAATGCTTTTACGAATCCAAATTTTGTAGCTGTTCAAAATGCTGGAATCGATATTTCAACTATTGGAATTCACCAATTAGCATCTTGTGGAGCATCTGGTATTTCTCAATCTATTTTAATCATTTTAAAAATGTTTAAAATTGAATGGTTAGTGGATGAATCAAACGCAAATATTTGCTATTGGGTTCTATATTTTGCTGTAAATATTCCATTATTATTACTTGCTTGGTTTGGAATTGGTAAGAGATTTGCTATTTTTACCGCATTAAATGTTATTTGTGCATCTTTCTTTGGTGTCCTTTTAAAGAATGATGATCCTTCATTTTTTGTTAATCAACTTTCTGCTTTAGCGATTAATTATCCTTTAGCTCGTGTTATTTTTGCGGGTTTGTTTACGGGATTATCGAGTGGATTAGCGTATACTATTGAAACTAGTGCCGGTGGTGTTGATATTGTTAGTTACTTTATTAGTGAAAGAAAATCAATTCTTGTTGGTAAATATAGTTTAATTTTTAATATTGCTGTTGTTACATTATTTAGTCTTGTTACTATGGTGCCTCTTGATCCAATATATGGGAATGCATCAGTAACTTTTGGTGTTTCGTTAACTATTTTCTTATATACTTTAATTTACATGGTTATCGCAACATTTACAGTTGATAAGATCAATACTTCTAATACTAAAGTTCAAGTTCAAATTATTACTGGACAAAAGACTTTATCCAATAGTATTATTGCTGCTCTTCCACATAGTTGTACTATTTTAAACGGCTATGGTGGTTATAGTCTAGAAGGCAAATATGTTCTATTGATGTCGGTAAGAAAGAAAGAAGTTACCAAGTTAGTGCAAATTTGCAAAAAAGAAGATTCGAGAGCTTTCGTTGATGTAATTCCTCTTGATAATGTTTATGGTAAATTTTATCGTAAACGTATCAAATAACCTATATATTCTAGGCTATTTCCATATATGCTCTTTTTGAACACTCGATAATTGGGTGTTCTTTTTTTATAAAAAAATGCAATTCTATAAACAAAATTGCAATAGATATTTGATGAAAAAGAGATATTGTTATTAGATTTTTATTTTAATATGTTTTGATTTTCAAAACGAATATTTTCAATACTTCCGGATTTACCGCTTTTCTTTTTCGTTATATTACATTCAAAATTTAGTTTATATATATTTGTAATTCATTTGATATTTTAATAAGGCATAAAATTCCCAATAAAAAAAGACTGCCAACATATATCGACAATCAATTTTGGCGGAGAAAGAGGGATTTGAACCCTCGCAGGTTATGCGCCTCTACTAGTTTTCGAAACTAGCCCCTTCAGCCGCTTGGGTATTTCTCCAGCAAGGTAATTATACAAAAAAGCATAATAGATTGCTATTATTTATATAAAGCCTTTTTTAAAAGTCGCAAAAAGTATATTATATTTAAGTATGTATATACTTAATTTAACAACATTAACAGATGTCGAAAGAAATATTGGAATTACTTTCTTAATTGTTGGTATTTCAATATTGGTTTTTATTGCTTTAATCGTCGGAATGGTTATTGCAATGCATGTACACCAAAGAAATGATAGTGTGCTTCGTTTACGTATGTTTAAAAGTGATCGTGTATTCATTGTTAACTACCAAGAACAAACTGTTGATTGCTTTGATTTAAACGATTTAAGAAAAATTGAGACCATTTCATTCTTGGATTTTTTAAATTTTTTCCCTGATAGTGAACAAAATAGTGTCCGAACATTTATTATTTCGCTTTTAAATTTAAACTTTAACGAATTAAACGAAGATTCAATCCTTGTTACTAATTTTTCTTTATACTCAAATAAGAAAAGATTTTTATATCGTGGAATTTTACAAACTCGTGAAGTTGATAAAGAAAAGCAAATTGTTTATCTTGAAGCTTCTCGTTTAACTCATACTCCTGTTGAGCATCGTAATAATAAAAAGAATGCTAAACATGATATTTATGAAGTTGGTATTATTAAGAAAATGTATGATGATGGACGATTTAATAAAGGTACAATGCATGTTTTTAAGTTTTTCTTAAAACCAAATACGGTATCTTATGTAAATGAATATATTTTAAGATTGTTCTTAATTGATATGATTTATTCAATCACCAATAATAATATTTCTTATTTTTCTTTTACCGGTGGAACCTTAGAATTTTCTGTTTTAGATTTACGAACTTTTAATGATTATCAAATGTCAAAATTTGTTTTCGACATGGTTCATACCATTGATCGTTTTTTAGAGATTAAAGGTTTGAATAGTTATTATGATTACTCAGTTTGTAGTTCGCAAGTTAGTGATCTACCTCTTTATTTTGATGCTGCCTATGCTGCTTTACAAGAATTACAAAAAAATGCTAAACAAATTAATCGTAAATTATCAACCTATAAAGCGGGTATTTCTGATTCTTCGATTATTGAATCAACCTATAAGATTGAAGTTAATAGAATTATTAAAGATAAAGACTTTGCAATTAAATTTTCACCAATTGTTCACGTTACTAATAGTCGAGTCTCGATTCCTGCCTATATTTCAATTATCAAATTTAATTCTTCATTGATTTCAACAAATACTGAAGTGTATCGTTATGCAAATGAATTTGGATTAAATACTGAATTAATGCCACTTATTTTAAGAAAAGTAATTCCTCCTTTCATTTCACAATGTAGTTCATTAGGGAATACTAAACTGGCATTTGAAATCTCTATTAATGATTTAAATAATGTTGTTAAAATAATTTCACATATTGCAAAAAGCAATACTATAAAAGTAATTTTGATGATTAGATCGCTTGAAATGATTGATTTAGAAGGCAATATTAATATTGAAAACCAAATCAAAGTATTAAAAGAAAAAGGATATAATTTTGGTCTTTTAGTTAAACAAGGCGACTATATATTAAAAGATAAAACTTATAAATTATTTGATTATTATTTTGTTGACCCGGCCTTAGAAAGTAATGTTAAACAAGATTCAAGAAGTTATATCAAGATTGAGAGTCTTTTTGATAAATTAAGAAGACTTGAAAATCCAATAATTGCTATTAACTTAGCTTCATTCCAAGGAGTAGAATTACTATCGAAATCCGGAATTAAAGATTTCAGTAGTGATGCAATTTCTAAAGCAGATTTTATGTTGCTGCCAATTGACTCAAAAATACATAAAAAATTATTAACAATGGTTAAATAGGAGATCGTATGGGAAATACAGAAATTAAAAATAAAGACATCACTCCACGTGATGTAGATTTTGCACAATGGTACACAGATGTATGTAAAAAAGCAGAATTAATGGATTATAGTGATGTTAAAGGGTTTATTATTTATCGACCTTATGGATATGCAATTTGGGAAGAAATCCAACATTGGTTAGATCGTGAATTTAAGAAAAATGGAACTCAAAATGTTTATCTTCCAATGGTTATTGCAGCCAGTCAATTTCAAAAAGAGAAAGATCACATCAAAGGTTTTGCTCCAGAAACTTTAGTTGCAACTGAAGCAGGTGGTGCTAAACTTGATGATCCTTTAATTATTCGTCCAACAAGTGAAGTTTTATTTTGTAATCATTTTAAAAATATTATTCAATCTTATCGAGATTTACCAAAAATCTATAATCAATGGTGCTCCGTTGTTCGATGGGAAAAAACCACTCGTCCATTCTTAAGAGGTAGTGAATTCTTATGGCAAGAAGGCCACACCATGCATTCAAGTGAAGTAGAAGCTCGAGAACTTACTCTTAAAATGTTAGATGTATATGATCGTTGTGGTAAAGACTTACTTGCAATTCCTTTTAGTAAAGGAAGAAAAACAGAAAAAGAAAAATTTGCTGGTGCAAAAGAGACTTATTCAATTGAAGCCTTAATGCATGATGGAAAAGCTTTACAATGCGGTACAACCCATTATTTTGGACAAGATTTTGCTAAAGCTTTTGGCATTCAATATCTTGATAAAGATGGAAAAATTAAAGTTCCTTTCCAAACAAGTTGGGGAGTTTCAACTCGTTTATTAGGGGCAATTATCATGGTTCATGGCGATGATAATGGTCTTGTCTTACCTCCATTTGTGGCGCCAATTCAAGTTGCAATTGTTCCAATTCAAATTGCAAAAGAAGGTGTTCTTGCAAAGTGTAAAGAAGTTAAAAAACAATTAGAAGAGTTAGGATTAAGAGTTGATCTTGATGATAGTGATCATACTCCTGGTTGGAAATTCTCTAATTATGAAGTTAAAGGTGTTCCATTAAGAATTGAAATTGGTCCAAAAGATATCGAAAATAATCATGTAATGGTTGTTCGTAGAATTGACCGAGTTAAAAAGGTTGTTGAATTTAAAGATTTAGAAAATGATATCGTTAATGAATTAAATGATATTCATAATACAATGTATAAAAAAGCATTAACAAATTTACTTGATAATATTACTGAAGTTCATTCAATTGAAGAGCTTAAAGAAGTTGTTGATAAAGGTGGATATGCAAAGATGATGTGGGATGGAGATGTTGAATGCGAAAACAAAATTAAAGAAGTTACAAACGCTTCTTCCAGATGTATTCCATTCGATCAAATTCCATTCGATAGCAAGTGTGCAATATGTGGCAAACCTGCTAAATATGTTGTTTTATTCGCTAAAGCTTATTAATAAATGTAATCCGTATGGCAAATGTCATACGGATTTTTATTAGGAGCATGCATGCATCTATATTTTTATATATAGAGCATAGATGCATTTTTAAAATTTCTTTTTTAAGAAGAGAAACATTGTTTCTTTCATAGTTTTTATATTGTATTCGTGAAATAAAAGAAATAGTGTCTAAAAATGTTGTAAAAAAAGTTGAAATTATGATATATTATTTAAGCAACGTGGAGAAATACCCAAGCGGTGAAGGGGACAGTTTGCTAAACTGTTAGATCGGGTAACTGGTGCGAGGGTTCAAATCCCTCTTTCTCCGCCATTTTGCTTAATAAATCTGATATTATTTATCAGATTTTTTTATTGCTTTTTGTTATTTTTGTAAGAGTTTTAAAAAAATCATATATATGATAAAATGCTAATATGAAAAAATTAGAATTATCATCTTTTAAAAAGAAGAATGACTTTGAATTTTATAAAAACTATTCAAATCCTTGTTATTCAGTTGTTACTCCTATCGATGTAACTAATTTATATCGATATGCAAATGAGTTTTCTTTATCCTTTTATTATTGCTTAATTTATTTATCAATTAAAGCAATGGAAACTGTTCCAGAGTTTACTTATCGTATTAGGGAAGATGGAGTATATGCATGTGAACATATTGTTCCTTCTTTTACTGATATGAAAAAAGGCGATACTGAATACTATATTGTAACCACAAGAATAATTGATGAAGATATCGTAGCTTTTAATAAAAAGGCAAAAGAAGTTTCCCTAAATCAAACAGTCTTTTGCGATGATAGAAATGGTTTTGAAGAAGATGAATTCGCATATATTTCATGTTTACCTTGGTTTGATTTTACTTCGCTAGTTGAAGAACAACAATTTAGTCCAAATCACTCTATTCCACATCTTTCATGGAGCAAATATACTGAAGTTAACGGTCGAAAAGTTCTTCATTATGAGATTCTTGTTAACCATCGATTAATTGATGGTTATCGTCTAGGTTTATTTATTAATCAATTGCAAAAATCGATTGATAATTTGTAATTGATTCTTGTTTTTATAAAAAATTTTAACTATTCTTTTAATTATGTCCCTTATTTCATTTAATAACGTTACTAAATACTACTCAACAACCTTGATTTTAGATCATGTTTCTTTTGCTATTAATAAAGGTGAAAAAGTTGCTTTAATTGGGAATAACGGAGCTGGTAAAACAACTTTATTTAAATTGATTCTTAGAATTGAAGAACCAACATTGGTACCAAAGGAAGATAAAGTTGGTGATATTTCTATATTAAATGGTGTATCTATTGGATATCTTGATCAAAATTGTATTACTAATGTTAATAATACGGTTGAACAAGAACTTTTACTTGTTTTCGCTAAACAAATCAGGATGGAAAAAGCGATTGAAGAATTAGCTTTATCAATTCAAAAAGAACCTGAAAACGAGATTTTTTTAGATAAATATAACGATTTATTAGTTCAATTTGAAAAAGAACGTGGATATACATATAAAAATGAGATGCATGAGATGTTATCTCGTTTTAATTTTGATGATTCTTATTATGACCGAATAATCTCTTCATTAAGTGGTGGAGAAAGAATGAAAGTAGCATTTATTAAGATCCTACTTTTTAAATATGATGTTTTACTCCTTGATGAACCTACAAATCATATTGATGTATCAACAATTGAATGGTTAGAAAATTTCTTAAAAAGTTACGATGGAACCATATTTTTTATCTCTCACGATCGATACTTTTTATCTTCATTAAGTACAAAGATTATTGAATTAGAAAACCATAATATTGTTGCTTATAACATGACTTATGATAATTATTTAGTTCAAAAACAAAAAAATTATGAAACACTCTTAAAACAAGCTGCAAGAGAAGAAGAACAAATTGAAAAATATAAACGTTTTATTGAGTTTTATATGCCTAAACCACGTTTTGCAAGTCGAGCAAAAGATCGAGTTAAAAAATTAGAAAAATTAGAAGCAAACCGCACAGATGTTCCAAAGGCTGAAAACCGTAAAATCAAGTTTAGTATTGAAGGAAGCAATCTTGCATCGAAACAAGTTATGGGTTTCGATGAAGTTGTTATTGGTTATGATACGCCACTTTGTCCTGAATTTAGTTTTACTCTTTATGGTCAAGATCGTTTAGCGATTGTTGGTGATAATGGAATTGGCAAAACTACTTTAGTAAAATCAATTGTTGGTGAACTAAAATTATTTAAAGGTCACATTAAACATTTGCGACAAGTGCAAGTTGGATATATTAAACAAAACGACTATGTGTTCAATACGAGCATAGATGCAATTGGCTATTTAAGAGCTAAATATCCAACAAAATTGGATAGTGAATTACGTAAAAATCTAGGTCGCTTTTTATTTAAAGGTGAAGATATCTATAAATCTACTGGATTAATGAGTAATGGCGAAAAGATGCGATTAACTCTATGTGCTTTTGCAATGTCTGATTACGATATTATCGTTCTTGATGAGCCTACTAACCATCTTGATATGGTTACAAAAGAATGTTTAATCGATACTTTAAAAGGTTATCATGGTTGCATTATTTTTGTTTCTCACGATCGTTATTTCATCAATGAATTAGCAGATCATATTTTATATTTAACTCGTGGTTCCTCAATATTCTTAGAAGGTAATTACGAGGATTTAAAAGAAGAATTAGACGCGCGCACGAATGCACTTGAACAAACTCCAGTGGATTTTCGTGAAATTGAAAAGAATTTAGTGAAAGACAAACCAGTTGAAGTTAAAAAAGAAAAACTTTCAAATAACGCAATACTAAAGCTACAAGAAGAAATGAATGATATTGAATTATCACTTGATGTAATTGATGATAAATTTAATGACCCAAATACTTTGTATGATGAATTTAACGAACTAAATGATGAAAAGTATAAATTAGAGAAAAGATATTACGAAATTCTCGCTATTTTGGATGCAAATAAGTAGTTTTCACGACTTTTTATAATATTTGTTTTATACTATAGATATGAAGCTTAATAAAACGAATGCAAAAAAGATATTAAGAATAATTTCTTCCTCAAAGAAGAAAGTTTTTACTTGTGAAGATTTAACCAAAGCAACTGGACTTAAAAGTGATGTTATCATTGATTATGTTTCACAATTCTATGAAATGATTCGTTTAGATATTTCTTATAATTTAAAAGATATTGTTCCTGAATTAGAGGAATATATCGCCAAACTTGAGAAAACTACTAAAAAAGTAAAGAAAACTTCTCATAAAGAATATGCTAAATATAAGTCTTTTATTGATTATGTTTACAAGAATATGACAATCGGTGGCGGAATTCTTGATACTGGATATGAATTAAGTGCGAAAGATAAACGATTCATTCGACACTTTTTAAATAAAAAATAGAACAATTTTTATATATTTTTAGCGACTTATTTCGCGTAGTTTTTTTATTTAAAAAAATAACTACAAAAAAGTCTACATTTTTGCGGTTTTAAATTGAAAAATGCGCTTAAAATTATATAATAATTTTGTACTGTAAAAAGGAGAACGATTAAATGGCAGAGATTAAAAAAACGATGCTTAGTGTTGATGGTAATACTGCAGCGGCTTTAGGTTCATATTGTTTCACTGAAGTTGCGGCGATTTATCCTATTACTCCATCCTCACCAATGGCAGATCACGTTGATGTTTACGCTTCACAAGGAAAAAAGAATTACTTTGGTAGCACTGTGAAAGTTTGCGAAATGCAATCTGAAGGTGGTGCTTCTGGAGCTTTACACGGAGCCATCCAAGCTGGTACTTATGGAACAACATTTACCGCTTCACAAGGATTACTCTTAATGGTTCCAAATGTTTATAAATGGGTTGGTGAAGAATTACCAGCCGTTATGGAAGTTAGTGCACGTTCACTCGCTTCAAGATCACTTTGTATTTTTGGTGATCACCAAGACGTTTACGCTTTAAGACAAACTGGAATTGCAATGCTTTGTTCACATTCTGTTCAAGAAGTTGCAGATTTAACTCCAATTGCTCACTTAATTGCAATTGATGCTTCATATCCAATTTGCCATTTCTTTGATGGTTTCAGAACTTCACACGAAATTCAAAACGTTGAATTTGTTGCTGATGAAGAATATGAAAAGATTATGCCTTGGGATAAAGTTAAAGCTTTTAGAGAAAAGGCTTTAAATCCACATGCTCACCCAGTAACTCGTGGTGGTGCTGAAAACGATGATATTTATTTCACCGGATTAGAAGCACAAAACAAGCATGCTGCTAAGGTTCTTGATATTGCTAAGAAATATTTCAAAGAAGCAACCAGACTTACTGGTCGTGAATATGCTCCTTTCATCTATGTTGGACCAAAAGATGCAACTAAAGTTATCATTGCAATGGGCAGTGTTACTGAAACTATTCTTGAGGTTGTTACCGATTTAAATAAAAAAGGTGAAAAAGTTGGTTTAGTTAAAGTTATGCTTTACAGACCATTCAGCACTAAAGATCTTGTTTCTGTTATTCCTTCAACTGTTAAGAAAATTGCAGTTTTAGATCGAACTAAAGAAAAAGGTGCTGCCGGTGAACCTTTATATGAAGATGTTATCAGTGCTTTAAGAATTGAAAACCGTGAAGGTATCGAAGTTGTTGGTGGCCGTTATGGCTTAGGCAGTCACGATACTCAACCAAAACATATTAAAGCTTTATATGATTGGATGGATACTAAAGAAATGCATCATGATTTCACTTTAGGTATCGAAGATGATGTTACTAACTTATCAATTGCTATCCCAGAAGAAAAGTATGAAATTAAACATACTTATAATTCCTGCTTATTCTATGGTTTAGGTAGTGATGGAACTGTTGGCGCTAACAAATCATCAATTAAAATTATTGGTGATGCAACTCATCAATATGCTCAAGCTTATTTCGCATATGATAGCCGTAAATCAGGTGGTGTCACTAGATCTCACTTAAGATTCGGTAAAGAACCAATTCACTCAACATATTATATTCAACACGCTGATTTTATCAGTGTTTCACTTGATACCTATATGTTTAGATTTGATATTTTAAAAGATATTAAGGAAGGCGGTACATTCTTACTTAATACTGATATGTCTAATGAAGAATTAGAAAAATCACTTCCAAATAGAGTTAAATATCAATTAGCTACTAAGAATGTCAAATTCTATGTTATTGATGCTAATAAGATTGCTATGGAAATTGGTATGGGACGTCATACTAACACCATTCTTCAAAGCGCTTTCTTCTATTTAAACCCACAAATCATGCCATATGCTGATGCCAGTGTTTGGATGAAGAAATTAGCTGAAAAAACCTATAGTAAGAAGGGTGAAGAAATCGTTAAGTTAAACTACAAAGCAATTGATAGTGGAACTGAAGGATTACGTTTAGTTAAGATTGATCCAGAATGGGCTAAACTTGACTATAAGAGAGTTAGAAATACAGTTGGCGATGATTATTTCGATAATTTCTGCTTACCAATCAACTCCCTTGATGGATATGATTTACCAGTTTCAACTTTCCTTGAAAATGAACTTGAAGATGGTACTATGCAACCAAACGTCACCTTTAAAGAAGATCGTTCAATTGCTGATCGTGTTCCAGAATGGAATAAAGATTACTGTATTCAATGTAATAACTGCGCATTTGTCTGTCCTCACGCAACCGTTCGTCCATTCTTACTCAATGAAGAAGAAATTAGTCATGGTCCAGAAGGACTTGATACAATGGTTAAGGATGCTATCGGACCAAATGTTAAAGGTTATAAATTTATTATTCAAATTTCACCAACTAACTGCGTTGGTTGTGGACTTTGCGTCAGCGAATGCTTAGCTAACAAAACAGCTAAGAAACTTGGAAATGATCACTTTGCTCTTAAGATGGTTGAAGCAAAGAGTCAGTTCAATAAAGCAAAATATGCTGAATACTTATATAAGCATGTTGAATATAAATCAGATAAATTCCCAACTAATACTGTTAAAGGTGTTGGCTTCTTAATGCCATACCAAGAGATTAGTGGTTCTTGCCAAGGTTGTGGAGAAACCCCATACTATCGTTTACTTTCACAATTATTCGGAAGAGATTTACTCATTGCTAACGCTACGGGTTGTTCATCCATTTATAATGGATCAACTCCAATGACTCCATTTGTTAAAGATAAGAATGGAGAAGGTATTGCATGGGCTAACTCTTTATTCGAAGATAATGCTGAATTTGGTTATGGTATGAGACTTGCTACCGACTATAAATTACAACAAATTAGTGAAATTTTAGTTGCTGCTTTAGAAAGAGATACTGTCGAAGAAACTTTAAAAGCAACTATTAAGAACTATCTTGAAAATATTAAAAATAAAACTGAAGTTCGTAAGATTGCTCCAACTCTTGTTCAAGAAGTTGAAGCTAGTAAAGATGAAGAAGTTAAGAAAGTCTTACAATTCAAGAATGATTTACTTGATAAGTCAGTTTGGATTATCGGTGGTGATGGCTTTGCTTATGATATTGGTTACGGTGGACTTGATCACGTTCTTGCAAGTGAAGATGATATCAACATTCTTGTTTTAGATAATGAACAATATGCCAATACTGGTGGTCAAGCAAGTAAAGCAACCCAAACCGGATGTATTGCTCAATTTGCCGCTAGTGGTAAAAAGACCAAGAAAAAGAATTTAGCTTTAATTGCTATGGCTTATGGCGATGTCTATGTTGCTCAAATTGCTCTTGGTGCAAACCCAATGAAAGCCATTCAAGCCTTCAAAGATGCTGAAAATTATAATGGTCCAAGCTTAATTATTGCTTATGCACCATGTATTAACCAAGGTATTAAAGGTGGACTTGTTAATTCAATCGCTCAAGAAAAGAAAGCCGTTGATTGTGGTTTCTTCTCAACTTGGAGATATGATCCACGTTTAGTTGCTGAAGGTAAACCAGGATTACAACTTGATTGTGCTGAACCAGACTTCACTAAGTTTAGAGATTTCTTACTTACTGAAAATAGATTCTCACAATTACCAAAAGTTAATCCATCCGAATATGAACAACTCTTCAAGAAAGCTGAAGAAGCTGCTAAAGAAAGATGGAATGCCGTTAAGAAATTTGGTCTTTAATTCTTAAAAAGCATAAACGTACCTCTCAATTGAGGTACGTTTTTTGTTATAATGCATGTATGCATTTATAGTGTATTTTTATTGTAGAAGTAGTGCATAAATGCTATGCTAGTTTAATGAACTAGGTGAGGTAGTAAAATATATGAGTTTAAGCAAAATAAAGATTCCTCAATATACGACAAAACAAGATGTTTGGAATTCTATCACTCATGGTGCTGGAACCGTTTTTGGTATTGTTGCTATTGTTTTAATGTTATTAAAAATATGTGTCTGGGGCTATGATGGAGGAAATATTGTTGAAAAAACTTATCGAATAATTGGAGTTTCTTTATATGGTTTTGGAATGTTATGCACCTATACAATTAGTTCGGTTTATCATGGACTTTATAAAAATAATGGTAAAAAAGTCTTAAGAGTTATCGATCATGATACAGTTTATTTATTAATTGCTGGAACTTATTCGGCATTTTGCTTAATTACTTTAAGAGAACAAACTATTTGGGGAATAATTCCTTATGCTGGTTGGATCATTTTTGGAGTCTGTTGGGCTGGCGTTATCGTGGGAATTGTTTTTAATTCCATCGATATGAACAAATATAAAATTTTATCTTTTAGTTTATATATTATAGTTGGTTGGACTATCATTTTAGCTTCCAAAGAGTTAATTGATTTATTAACCATAAATGGATTTTTATGGCTTCTATTCGGTGGAATTTCCTATACTTTAGGAAGTGTCATGTATGGAATAGGTAAAAAGAAATCACTTTGGTGGCATACAGTTTTCCATGTTTTAATTTTAGTCGGAACCGTTCTTCAGTTTATTGCAATTTATTTTTACGCTCTTAACTAAATAACTATGCTAATTTGTTTTATAGATTTCCTTTTTTTGCTATAATCTTTTTATGCAAAATAATGAAATAAAAGTTAAAGGTGCAAAAGAGAACAACCTTAAAGATATCTCGGTTACTTTTCCAAAAAATGATTTGGTAGTATTTACCGGTGTTTCTGGAAGTGGAAAATCAACATTAGCCTTCGATACAATTTTCGCTGAAGGTCAACGAAGATATATTGAATCACTTTCTAGTTACGCTAGACAATTTTTAGGTGGGGTAGAAAAGCCTGATGTTGAATCAATTGAAGGATTATCTCCAGCAATTGCAATTGATCAAAAATCACAATCACATAACCCAAGAAGTACCGTTGCGACTGTTACTGAAATATATGACTATTTACGTTTACTATATGCACGAATTGGTGTTCCTTATTGTCCAACACATAACGAACCAATCGTTGCTTTTAGTATTCAAAAAATTACTGATATTATTTTTTCTAGTGAAGATAATTCAAAAGTAATCATTATGTCTCCAATTGTTCGTGAAGAAAAAGGTACTCATAAAGAAACCTTTGATAAAATTAAAAAGAATGGTTTTGTTCGTGTTCGAGTTGATGGAAAGAACTATATGATCGAGCAAGTTCCAGAACTAATTAAAACTCAAAGACACACCATTGATATAGTTGTAGATAGAATTGTTTTAAAACCTGAAAATCGTAGTAGAATTTTTGACGCTTGCGAATTAGCTGCGGATTGGTCAAATGGTTTTGTTCTAGTTTCCATTAATGATAATGAAAAGCTATATTCAGAACATTTTGCTTGTCCAAAATGTGGTTTTACAGTTCCTAGATTAGAACCACGTTTATTTTCTTTTAATTCGCCTCTTGGGGCATGTCCTTCTTGTAATGGACTTGGTATTAATCAAGAAGCCGATCTTGATTTATTAGTTCCTGATAAGAATTTATCGATTGATAAAGGGGCTATTTTATACTATAAAAATACAGTTAACTCTGAAAATCTTGATTGGCAAGATTTCAAATATTTATTAGATTTTTATAAGATACCTACTAACGTTCCATTTAAAAAATATAATGAGAAACAATTAGATATTATTATGAATGGATCTAAAGAAAGTCTTGATTATGAATTACGTTCATCTTCAGGAAATGTAAATAAACATTCTCGTTATATCGAAGGTATCAAAACTAAAATAGAAAGATTATATCATGAGACTTCAAGTGAATTTTTACGTGAATATTATGCCAAATTCCTTAAAGATAAAGTTTGCACAAAGTGTCATGGGGCAAGACTCAATGAAGCAGTTTTATCTGTTAAAATTAACGGATTAAATATTTATGAACTTACATGTTTATCTATTGATATGTTCTATACTTTTATGAGTGATCTTAGAAATCATTTAACTGATTATCAATGGGCAATTGCTGAACAAATTGTAAATGAAGTTTTAAATCGTTCAAAGTTCTTAATTAATGTTGGATTAGATTATTTAACATTATCACGATACGCAATGACTTTATCCGGTGGAGAAGCCCAAAGAATTCGATTAGCTACGCAAATTGGCAGCAAACTATCTGGTGTTCTTTATGTTTTAGATGAGCCATCAATTGGTTTACATCAACGTGATTCCGAAAAATTGATTGGTACGCTTAAAAATATGCGTGATTTAGGTAATACAATTATCGTTGTTGAACACGATGAAGAAATGATTCGAAATGCAGATTATTTAGTTGACATTGGTCCTGGTGCAGGCGTGCACGGTGGAAAAGTAATTGCAACTGGTTCAGTTCAAGATATAGAAAACTGTCCAGAAAGTATAACTGGTCAATATTTAAGTGGAAAGATATATATTCCAGTTCCTTTAACAAGAAATAAAGGCAATGGAAAATTCTTAGAAATTTCTGGATGCAAAACAAATAACCTTAAGAATATATCAGCTAAATTCCCATTAGGATCTTTTATTTGTGTAACAGGAGTTAGTGGAAGTGGAAAATCTTCTTTAGTAAACGAAACTTTAATGGCTGCAGTTCAAAAAGAATTGTTTGGAAAAGATATCAATACTGGAATCTATTCAAAGATTGTTGGATTAGAAAATATTGATCAAGTAATCAATATTTCTCAAGAACCAATCGGTAGAACTCCTCGAAGTAATCCAGCAACATACGTTAAAGCTTTTGATGATATTCGTGAGATTTTTGCGAATACAATCGAAGCTAAATCACGTGGATATAATAAGTCTCGATTCAGTTTCAATGTTCCTGGTGGAAGATGCGAACATTGTTATGGAGATGGTGTCGTTAAGATTGCAATGAATTTTTTACCAGATGTTTATGTTAAATGTGATGAGTGCAATGGTAAAAGATATAATGATGAAACCCTTCAATGCACCTTTAAAGGCAAGTCAATTGCTGATGTTTTAGAGATGACAATTGAAGAAGCATATGAGCTCTTTAAGAATTATCATAAACTTGCACATAAACTTAAAACCCTTATTGATGTGGGACTCGGATATATGAAGGTTGGTCAACAATCTACAACTATTTCTGGAGGAGAAGCACAAAGAGTCAAGCTTGCTTTCTATTTGCAAAAGCGACCTACTGGGAAAACCATATATGTTCTTGATGAACCAACAACAGGATTACATGTTGACGATATTGCAAAATTATTAAATGTATTGCAAAGAATTGTGGATGGAGGAGATACGATTATTTGTATCGAACACAATTTAGATGTAATTAAGATGGCGGACTATATAATAGATATAGGTCCTGAAGGTGGGGATAAAGGTGGAACAATAGTTGCAAGTGGTACACCTGAACAAATTGTAAAAAATAGTGCTAGTTATACTGGATACTATTTGAATAAAGTTCTAAAAGAAGATGCAGAACGAAAGGAGAAACTAAAAAATGAACAATATTAGTCATTCTATAGTTTTAGTTGTTGCGATTGTTTTATTAGTTTTGGCAGTTGGTCTATATTATTACCCAACCAGCAAAACTTTTAAAAATAAAAAAGTTGATAAAGAGTTTTTATTAAAGAATAAGTTTTATTTTATTTTTTCCTTGGTTTCATTTGTTGGTTCTTTAGTCTTATTTAATTTGCAGTTCTTTTTAAACGAATTTAATAGTACATATATCACTGAAACACTAAAAATATCGGTAGATTTCTTACATAATTTGATGATGTATGCTGGTTGTGTTCTTGGTGGAACCTCATTATTTATTTTCGTTAGTTTATTAATTTATTATTTCTATTTTAAAACTAGTTATGCCGAAAAAGATCATAGAAAATTATTTTGGAGCATGTTTGGATTTGGCGTTTTAGCAATTGTTTTCTTCTTTATTTTTACTGAAGGAAACGCTCCATACTTAAGATATCCATTAGTAAATCAAATTTATATTGGTAGCAGTGGAATTAG
>Ga0172378_10002858_pt1 | contig 16218 bp, 10 predicted proteins | sample GrowelOW332metaG_FD_119755 | JGI IMG/M metagenome (GOLD analysis project Ga0172378, IMG submission 119755) | Groundwater microbial communities from an aquifer near a municipal landfill in Southern Ontario, Canada - Pumphouse #3_1 metaG | ecosystem: Environmental > Aquatic > Deep subsurface >... | reverse complement strand
TGGAAAGCATCGGGACACGTAGATGCATTCAATGACCCGTTGATAGACAATAAAGACAGTAAAAAACGCTATCGCGCAGACGTATTGATAGAAGATCATTTAGCAAAGATTGACGATAAAATCAACAAAGAAGTTGAAAAAGCCGCTAAACGATTTGGCGATAGTTTTGACGAGCACATGTTCAAGCAAACCAATCCCCGTGTACTTGACAATCAGAAGAAAAGAGACGAGATTCATGGTAGGTTTAAGAAAGCATTGAATGATAATAATTTAGACGAATTACGTCAGATTATCATTGATTGCGAAATTGTTTGTCCCATCAGTGGAACCCGTAATTGGACAGAAGTACGTCAATTCAATTTGATGTTTGCTACTGAGATGGGTTCAACTTCTGAAGGAGCATCCAAGGTTTACCTTCGTCCCGAGACAGCTCAGGGTATTTTTGTAAACTTTTTGAATGTTCAGAAAACAGGCCGTATGAAAATACCATTCGGTATTGCACAGATTGGAAAAGCTTTCCGTAACGAGATTGTAGCCCGTCAGTTTATCTTCCGCATGCGTGAATTTGAGCAGATGGAAATGCAATTTTTTGTACGTCCCGGAGATGAAATGACATGGTTCAACTATTGGAAAAAGACCCGTTTGAATTGGCATCTTGGCATGGGATTTGGGAATGAAAACTATCGTTTTCATGATCATGATAAATTAGCCCATTATGCAAATGCCGCTACCGATATAGAATTTAACATGCCATTTGGTTTCAAAGAAGTAGAAGGAATACATTCACGCACCGACTTTGATTTGAGTCAGCACGAGAAATTCTCCGGAAAGAAGATGCAGTTTTTCGATCCCGAATTGAACGAATCATACACACCATACGTAATTGAGACCTCAATTGGAGTAGACAGGACCTTCCTTTCCATTCTTGCAGGATCGTATGCCGAAGAGCAGCTTGATGGAGGTGAAACCCGTGTAGTGTTAAGACTTCCGGCCTTTTTAGCGCCAATAAAACTTGCTGTTTTGCCATTGGTAAAAAAAGATGGTCTTCCCGAAAAAGCAGAAAAGATCAAGAATGCACTGAAGTTCAGTTTCACCTGTCAATATGATGAAAAGGACAGTATTGGCAAACGCTATCGTCGTCAGGATGCTATTGGTACCCCATATTGCATCACTGTAGATCATCAAACACTAGAGGATGATACTGTTACTGTTCGCGATCGCGATTCTATGGAACAAAAGCGCGTATCCATATCCGACTTAGAAGGATTTATTGCTGAACGTACAGATATGAAAAATATTTTAAAGAAAATTGCTGATTAAAATATGAAAAAGATTGTATATATACTTTCATTAGCACTTGTTGTTTTGCTATCTGCATGCGACGATTCAACTGTAGTTAAATCAGAGTGGCAAATAGCCCAAGAAGCAGGATTTCAGAATGTTACGCTAAAAATAGGAAGTGATGGTTATAATAGTGTAACATCACTCTCCAACGCCGGCTTTATTGTTTATAAAGAGATAACCGATGGAAACGGAGCAAAACCCCTTTTTACAGATAAGGTAAAAGTACTTTACACAGGTTGGTATAAAAGAGATTGGAGTAAAGGTGATACATACAAGAATGCAGAGGGACAAATTATCAAAAACAAAGTCATTTTTGACTCAACCTCGTTCAGAGCCAATAATCCAAGTACTTTCAGTGTAGCAGCCACCACCGGCGGTTATTACAGTAGTGGCGGATTAATAGACGGCATGTCGACCGCCTTACAAAATATGGAAGTTGGTGACAAGTGGGAAGTATGGATTCCCCAAGAATTAGGTTATGGAGCTAGTCCACAATCTTCTATCCCTGCATATACAACTTTAGTATTTGAGATTGAATTATTGGAGATTGTAAAATAAGTTACAAGCTTTCAAGATATTTTTCAATGGCACTACGGACTTGAGTCCTGGTGCCATTAAATTTGTTAACCATTATTGTGAAAGCATATTTCTTGTCGCCATCAATTAAATAGCCAGCAAAACATTGTACTCCACCAATGCTTCCACTTTTAGCAGCTATTTTGCCTTCGTATTTTGTTCCATCCATAAAGTTTTGCAAAGTAGATTCCAGTTCACCAGCTTTTGGTAACGATTCAAAGTAAGTTTTAGAATTATTACTTTTAACATACATGTATGAAAGTAAGTCACAAAAGAAATTTGGGCTAGCCGCATCTTGCGGTGCAAGTCCGCATCCATCGTGAAGAAAAAGAGCTTCTGTTCTGATATTCCTTGCTTTTAAAAATCGATAAACATAATCAATACCCTCCTGTAACGCATCACTATAGATGTTCGGATTGATTTTTCTCCCAATCGTTCTGATAAGATGTTCAGTATAATGATTATTACTTTGCACATTCACTTCGCGAATGATGTCACTCATTGGTTGAGAGCGATGTTCATAAATAATTTCCCCAATAGAATAGGGAGGAGTTGCAAATTTTTGATCTAGTTGAGCGATGTAATCTTCTTGTGCAGTATTTACCGATACAATATTGATTCCCTTTGACTTAAGAACTTTAGAAAGTTCGATTCCCAAAGTCATGCCCGGATCAGGGATATCACCTTTAATGCTGAATTCTTTTCTTCCTGCCGGAATATTTCCTCTAACGCTTCTTTCATAAGAAAAAGGTGCACCATAGATATATCCATTATCGCTTCCGTTTGTATTTAAGGTCATGTAATTTGTGAATTTCAGTCCCACTATTTCCGGAACCGTTTTGATAATTGTCGGTCGCCCATTTTTATTTGTAGTATCAAAATACAGTCGGTACGTATTATCGAAAACGCTGATTCCGTAAGCCCCCGATGCATAGTAATTTCCCATATCAATCCATGTCCATTCAGGTGAAACCCCAGCATATCCAAACAAGTCGTCCACAACATACAATTTCCAACTGTTTTTAGCAGCCAGTCTTGATGTAAGATTGTTTGCCCAAACAGACAGAAAGTCACGTGATTGGTTGTCAAAAGCTTCGCTTCCCAAAGTTGGGTCGCCAGAACCAAGAACAAGTATCTTATTTGTGTTTTCTTTATCTAATACAATTGTAGTTTTGTATCTATAATCCGGGCCAAAAAGTTCCAATGCAGCAGCAGTAGTCACGAGTTTCATTATTGATGCAGTAGTAAGAGATTTATCCCCGTTATGTGAATCAATAGTTTTTCCCGTATTTAAATCTTTAACCATTACCCCTACCGATGCATGTTTCAGTGCCGGATCGTTTACGAATTTTTGCAATGGAGATTGAGCGTAAGCTAAAGTTGTTACTATCAATGCAATAGATATAGATATAATTCTTTTCATTAATTTTATGAATTGTGTATCAGTTGTTATTTATCATGCAAGATACTAAAATAATTCAATTTCTACAAAGTATTCAATTTCCATACTTTTTCACAGTAAAAATCACTTTTTAAAGGAAAACAAAGGATAATTGTTTTATTTTTACTAACTTCGTAGCTTAATTTTAGAGAAAATAATAATTACACAAATAACAAACAATTAAATTGTAGTAAATGGCTACTTTACAGAAGATTAGAGACAAAGCAGGCTTGCTTGTCGCAGTGATTGGTATTGCACTATTAGCATTTATTTTAGGTGATTTATTCACATCAGGTTCAAAAATATTCTTCAAAGATAAGACTATAGCCTTTGAAGTTAACGGTCAGCCTGTATCAGTAGAAGATTACTTTAAGAAAGTAAATGAGTGGGAAGAGTTTCAAAAGATGGTTAGCGGACAAACGTCGCTGGATGAAAATATGACAGCCCAGATCCGTGAAATCGTTTATGATCAAATGGTGCGTGAGCGTTTATACAGCAACCAAGCTAATAAACTTGGGATAGCAGTTTCGAAAGCCGAGTTGAACGATTTGGTTCATGGTGAAAATATCTCACCAATTTTAAGGCAGTTACCCTTTTTCGTGAATCAACAAACAGGTGCTTTTGACAAAGAAGCGCTTATTAATTTCTTGAATACGGTAAATATGCCAGCTGAATCATTACAACCAGAAGAACTGGCAATGTTGAACCAATATAAATCAATGTGGTTGTTCATTGAGAATATGGTTAAGACTCAACGAATTGAAGAAAAGTACAATATGTTGCTTGTAAATTCAATCATGGCAAATGATGTTGAAGCACAAACGATGTTTAGCGAATCTCAGCAAAACGCAGATGTTAGTTATACCGTTCAAAACTATTATACAATCCCTGATTCTGCAGTAACCGTTTCTGAAGCAGAAATTAAATCGTTCTACAACAATAATAAGAGCAGTTTCAATTTACCTACAGCAATGGTAAAGCTCACTTATTTCAGCAAAGATTTGATACCTAGTGATGAAGATTTTGCAGTTGTATCAAGTGAAGCAGAGAAAGCTGCCCAGCAATTGAAAAGTTCAGAAAACACTGCTACTGTTGTAGCCGATTATTCCGATGTACCTTTCCGTGATGTTTATGTTGCATCAAATTCATTAACACCAGAACAACAGAATTTTATTAAATCTGCTGCTGTTGGTGATGTTTACGGACCAGTACGTGTTGAAGAATCATATGAAGTTATGAAGTTGATGGGAACAACATCATCTCCAGATTCCATTTTCTTACGTATGATGGCTATACCATCGAATATGGCTACTGATTCATTAACAAATCATTTTGTTGACAGTGTTTATAATCAGTTAAATAACGGTGTTTCGTTTGCGGATGTTGCTAACAGTCTTAATCCACAATCAAATGGAGGAGAAGTTGGTTGGGTTAGAGAAGTTGATTTGGCATCAATTGGCGCCGCTCAATTAGTAGATAAAGCATTTAGTCTTCCTATTGGTCAGCCCGTATTAGTATCAATACCCGGTCAACATGTTATTTTACAAGTTGAAGAGCGTACCGCTCCAATTCAAAAATATAAAATTGCTTATATTCATATGCCAGTTGTTGTAGGAGAGAAAACCTCCAACAATGTAGATAATGAATTAAATCAGTTGGTATCTAATGAAAACATCAGTAAAGACTTCAATGAACTTGCTTCTAAAGAAGGATATTCAGTTGTTCCAAGCACTTCAGTAATGGCAACAGACTTTACACTAGCTCAGATCCCTGGAACCCGTACTGTAATTAACTGGGCTTCTAACGGTAAAAAAGGCGATGTAAAGAAATTTGATTTCACTGATTTAAGAATTGTTGCCCGTATAGACGATGTTATTCCAGCAGGAACAACTCCTATTTCTGAAGTATCCAACGAGATACGTGCAGAGCTTGCTCGTCAAAAGAAAGCAGAAAAGATCATTTCAGATTTAAAGTCAAAGAATTTGAAATCATTAGATGAATATGCTGTTGCAATGAATTCAAGAATAGATACCGTTAAGTTTGTGAACTTCAACACACAAAATATTACCGGTTTAGGTTTTGAACCAATAATCAATGCAATTGCAGGTTATGCACCCGTAAATCAACTTCAGGGTCCTGTTAAAGGTAATTTAGGTGTTTATGTAGCATCTGTTAATGACAGAGTTCAGGGTACTGATGTTTATAATGCAAAAGCGATGAAATCTCAGTTGCAAGGCAGTATAGCTTATCGAGTTCAGATGCAAGGCAATGAAGTATTAAAATCGAAATTAAAAGTTAAAGACAATAGATTTAAATTCTATTAATATTTGACATAAAATATATCAAAGGGATTGTTCTACGGAACAATCCCTTTCTTTTTTTATTATAGTAACCTAGCATACAAAAAAGACCGGAACAACAGTCCCGGTCTTTTCTTATAATTGTGAAGATTGTTTTACTTTGCTCCTTGTTCCAGTTGCAATGTTTTGCTTGGTTGGTCGCATACTTCGGTAGGTCCGAAATATTGAATAGGTCCCGGATAAACATAATCTGTTTCTACAGCCCATTTGTAACGTTGGCTTTCAAAATATTTAAATGGAGCACCTTGAAGTTCAACCAATGCTTTTTGTATTACCGGTTTCATTTCTCCGCTTCTGCGCTCCATGTTCATCATCATTGTGATAGGAATTCCTCCAGGTATCCATTGATTAGCCGGAGCAGTTGTATTTCTAACCGATGACATATATCCAGTTTTTCCTGACGCAATAAGCATTGAAGCAGTATAGCCTAATGAATAGCAATAATCAGCATCATAATTTGATGGAGCAGCACATCTTCCTTCATATCCGAAGAAGTGAGTGATTGTAGAGAATTTGCCATTGAATTTACCTTCTTTTGCCCATTCTTCTAATCTGTTAGCAACCATTTCTGCAAGTAATTCTTCAGTTTGGATCATAGACACTTGAACATTTCCGTGTGGATCGCGGTCTAAAGCCAGCTGACGAGCAACTTTCTCAGGTAGTTTTGAATATATCTTTGAATTAGCCGGTGAAAGCTTGTTGATAATGTATTCACGTTGTTGTGAACGACGTACAATGCTAACCTCTTCTGTATTTGCCAAGAAATCATTAAGTTCAGAAATCAACAATTTCACTGCAGGAATAAATTCAATAAGACCTTCAGGTATGATTACTGTTCCAAAATTGAGTCCTTTTTCAGCACGTTGTGCTACAACCGAAGCTATTTGATCAACTATTTCGTCAAGTGTCATTTCTTTAGCTTCCACTTCTTCAGAAACAATACAAAAGTTTGGATGTGTTTGTAATGCACATTCCAAAGCAATGTGAGATGCTGAACGTCCCATCACTTTAATAAAGTGCCAATATTTGCGAGCCGAATTACAATCTCTTTGAATGTTTCCGATCAGTTCAGAATAAACTTTACATGCAGTATCAAAACCGAAAGAAGTTTCAATTTGATCGTTTTTTAGATCCCCATCAATTGTTTTTGGGCAACCTATTACTTGTACTCCAGAATTGATAGATTTGTAATATTCTGCCAATACGCAAGCATTTGTGTTGGAATCGTCTCCACCAATAATGACCAATGCTTTGATGTTTAGTTCTTTTAAAATTACAAGTCCTTTATCGAATTGTTCTTTTGTTTCTAATTTAGTTCTTCCTGAGCCAATAATATCGAATCCACCTGTATTACGATATTCGTCAATGATGTCTGATGTCAGTTCTACATATTTATGATCGACTAAACCTGCAGGTCCCATCAGAAATCCATAAAGTTGACTGTCGGGATTGATGCTTTTAATTCCATCAAAAATTCCGGCAATAACATTGTGACCACCAGGAGCTTGTCCACCTGAGAGGATTACTCCAACATTAATAGGTTGGTTTCCTGACAATGGTTCGCTGGAAGGTACAAATTTTACAATTGGCATTCCGTAAGTGTTAGGGAACAGTTCCTTTATCTCTTTTTGATCGAGAACAGATTCTGTTGCTGCTCCTTCTTCAATTTTCACATTGCTTTTTAGCACTTCGGGCATTTTAGGTGCATAGAGTGATCTTGCAATTTGTAAAGCACTTTTTGTCATTGATTTACGAGTTTATATATGGTTTAATAAATGTTAGAACGTACGTTCGTTATTAACTACAAATATCGCTTAATTTTCTGATATTTTAAAATAAATTTGTTGACAGTTTATTCAACTATGTTGAACTTTGCAAACTTTAGTAACAATTGTTTTCTGCCTGCCGATTCAAATTCAACAAAAGCCCTTTTATTATTCCCATCTTGTTCGATAGAGATCACTTTTCCTCTTCCAAATCGTTCGTGTTCAATAATGTTTCCTTCTTTTAATTGTTTTGCTTCATCTGGAAGTTGAGCAGAAGAATTACTTGTTTGAATACGAGATATATTAGTTAATTGTTTTGGAGGAGAATATTTTGATCTTGTTTGAGCAGGCGTAATTTTAGACTGCCTTTCCATTGATTTCCAGAAGCCATCGGTATTTTGCGTATTTGAAATGTTCGACAATGTTTTTTCGTCTATGTTGAGAAATGCTATATCGATATCATTAAGAAACTGGCTTTCCCGACAAGAGTTTAGTTGTCCGTTTTTAAAACGACTTTTTGCATACGATACCGTGCATGTTTTTTTTGCACGTGTAATTGCCACATAAAACAGTCGTCTTTCTTCTTCCAATCCCCTAAGTTCATTTTTAGCCATTGCAGAAGGGAACAGATCCTCTTCCATTCCGACAACAAACACATGTTCGAATTCCAATCCTTTAGCAGAGTGAACCGTCATCAGTGTTACTTTTTCTTTAGTCTCTTCATTTTCCGTATCTTGATCTGTTAATAAAGATACTTCAGACAGAAAATCTATTAATGAGATATCTTGATCGCCTGTTTCAATTCTTGTCGTTACAAATTCATTAAGAGCATTTAGTAATTCCTGTATGTTTTGTGCGCGACTCATTCCTTCAGGAGTCATATCGTCGTAAGCTTCTTTGCTAATTCCCGACTCTTTGATTACAAGCTGTGCTAATTCATATGCATTTACCAATTTATTTTGTTCCATAAAATTCCTCATCATCGTGTAAAATGCATTGAGTTTTTTAGCTGTACCCGAATTGATATTTAGTTTGAAAGCTTCAGGATTTGATGTTACTTCCCATAAGCTAACTCTATTTTCTGTTGCAGCTAATCCAATTTTATTTACTGTTGTATCTCCAATACCGCGTGTGGGATAGTTTATGATTCTTCTGAAAGCTTCTTCATCGCCAGGATTAACAATCAATCGAAAATAACTTATTACATCTTTTATTTCTTTTCTCTGATAAAAAGATAGTCCCCCATAAATTTGATATGGAATATTGTTTTTTCGGAGTGATTCTTCAAAAATGCGTGATTGAGTGTTTGTTCTATAAAGAATAGCGATATCAGAGAATGATGCATGTTCTTCTATTCTCAAACGAGCTATTTTATTTGAGACAATTAATCCTTCTTCAAAATCAGAAAATGCAGAAATAACATCTATTTTATCACCTTCTTCATTATTTGAATATACATCTTTGAATATTTGTTCAGAGTTCTTTTTGATTAGACTGTTTGCTGCATTTACAATGTTTTGAGTAGAGCGGTAGTTCTGTTCCAGTTTAAAAATCTTAGCTTCGGGATAATTGGATTTGAATTTGAGAATGTTATCAATGTTTGCTCCACGAAACGAATAAATACTTTGCGCATCGTCTCCCACCACACATATTCGATGATGTTTATCAGCCAGCTGTTTTACAATGAGATGTTGTGAAAAGTTAGTGTCCTGATATTCATCCACAAGAATATATTGAAACTGATTACGATAGTTCTCCAATATATCCTCGTTATCTCTGAAAAGAATGTTTGTCTGCATAAGCAAATCATCAAAATCCATGCAGTTAGCGGCATGTAATCTATTCTGATAAGTGCGGTATATTTCAAAGAGTAAAGGATGTTTTGCCATTTGGTCATATTCGATCAACTCTTTATTCTGAGCATACATTCCCGGTGTTATCAAACTATTTTTGGCTCTTGAAATTTGTCCTTGAATTGAGCCAGGGCGATATTGTTTATCGTCCAGTTTCATTTCTTTGATGATTATTCTAATCAGATTTTTTGAGTCCGAAGAATCAAAAATAGTGAAATTAGAATCATAGCCAATACGTTCAGCATTTCCTCTTAGAATTCTCGAGAAAATATGATGAAAGGTACCCATCCAAAGTTTTTTAGCTTTTTTTTCACCCACAAGTTCAGCTATTCGGGATTTCATTTCTCGAGCCGCTTTATTTGTGAAAGTGAGAGCCAGAATATAGTAGGGGGGGAGTCCTTGTTCTAATAGATAAGCAATTTTATATGTAAGCACACGCGTTTTTCCAGAACCTGCTCCAGCTATTACTAAAGAAGGTCCGGAGCAATATTCTACTGCTTGTCGTTGCGCTGTATTTAGTTGATCGAGTATATTTTCCATTTTCTATATGAAATACAAAAGTACGAAAAACATAGCACAAAATAAAAACCGTTCTCATTTTGAGAACGGTTTTTCATATACTTTTAAGTAAACTGATTTGTCAGAATGTATATCGTAAACTTAAAGCCAACCCATAAAACCAATAATCATTGTAACTATTCGTAAAATTAAATGATGGTTTCCAGTCCAAAGATGCAGCAAAAGGTGCTCTTGGAAATGCATATTCCAGACCTCCAATTATATCTGCTCCCAATAAGAAACCATTATTATATCCATCATTTTTGTATAATCCACCAATGTGTGCTCCAAGACCTAAATACCAATCTAAATTAGGTGCACCCGGAACCGGTTGTTGATATTCGTAAAGCCCAGTTAATTGAAAATAGTGAGGAGACGCTGATAGAATAAATTCACCTGCACTTGCCGGAGCAAAGAAGGTTTTGTAAGTTAAACCATTATCATATCCTAATCTAACACCAAATGCTGAATTATAAGTTTGTGCTTGTAGTGATGTAGATACAGCAAAAATAAGTAAACAGCCAATTAAAAGTTTTTTAAGTTTCATAAATCAAAAGTTTTAATTAATAATATTTCCGACTTTTTTATTCTTGATTATTCTAAATTAAATTTGAATAATAACCAATAAACGTATAAATCTCTTTTTTGTTTATAACAATTATATTCCTTTGATTATTTTTTATGAAAAGGTTTAATGTGTATGTCTTTTTTTATAACAATTCCTGCATAATGGTTGGTATTCCTCCAGTTCTCCAAGCATTACTTGTTTGTCGTTTTCTACAATTCTATCTGAATAACTTGCGAGTCTTCCACATTTGACGCAAATTGCATGTACTTTAGTAACTTCTTCTGCTATAGCGCATAATGCAGGCATTGGTCCGAAAGGAATTCGTTTGAAATCCATATCAAGGCCAGCTACTATCACTCTAATTCCTTGATCTGCCAATCGTTGACATACATCGACTAATCCTTCATCAAAGAATTGCGCTTCGTCAATACCCACTACTTGTGATTCTGAAGAAAGTAATAATATATTGCTAGAATGCTCTACAGGTGTAGATTGTATAGAATTTTTGTCATGTGAAACTACTTCCTCTTCCGAGTAACGAATGTCTATAGAAGGCTTAAATATTTCTACGGATTGATTTGCTATTTTAGCTCTGCGGAGTCTTCGCAGTAGTTCTTCTGTTTTACCTGAAAACATTGAACCGCAAATCACTTCAATATGACCTGTGGTTCGTGTTTCATTTAGATTGTCTTCTTCAAATATCATGTTATTTTCCTTTGACTATTTTCTTGATTTCGTTTAATTTATTTAGAGCTTCAAGTGGTGTTAAATTGTTTACATCCAGATTAATGATTTCATCTCGCACCTGGCTTAGAATGGGATCATCAAGTCGGAAGAAACTTAATTGATAACCTTCACGTTTTTCAATCATGTCTCCGATTGGCTTTTTAATATTCCCTTTTCGATTGTTTTCTTCCATCTGTTTCAGTATTACTTCCGCTCTTTGTGTAATACTTTTTGGCATACCTGCCATTTTGGCTACATGAATTCCAAAGCTATGCTCACTTCCACCAGGAGTCAATTTTCTAAGAAAGATTACTTTGTTGTCTATTTCTTTAACAGAAACATTGTAGTTCTTTATGCGTTTAAATGACTTTTCCATTTCATTTAACTCATGATAGTGTGTAGCAAATAGAGTTCTGGCATGTGATTTTGGATGCTCATGAAGGTATTCAACAATTGCCCATGCAATAGAAATACCATCGTAAGTACTAGTTCCACGTCCTAATTCATCAAATAAGACTAGACTTTTTTGTGAAATGTTATTAAGAATATTGGCAGCCTCATTCATTTCTACCATAAAAGTTGATTCGCCCATAGATATATTATCAGAAGCACCAACACGTGTGAAAATTTTATCGACTAAGCCTATTTGTGCTGCCTCAGCAGGTACAAAACAGCCTATTTGTGCTAAAATAACAATAAGTGCAGTTTGTCTGAGTAAAGCTGATTTACCAGCCATATTAGGGCCAGTAATGATAATGATCTGTTGTGATTCACTATCCAGATAAATGTTATTGGGAATATATGGTTCATCTGGTGGCAACTGTTTTTCAATTACAGGATGTCTGCCATTTTTAATATCAATTATGTCAGAGCCGTTGATTTGCGGGCGGATATACATATTTGATTCCGATACCTTTGCAAATGAAAGTAAACAATCCGCTTGTGCTATTATATTTGCATTTATTTGGATGATAGGAATATACTCTATAAGACTAGCTACTAATGAATTGTATAACTGTGTTTCAAGTGCTAATATTCTTTCTTCTGCGCCTAAAATCTTTTCTTCGTATTCCTTTAACTCTTCTGTTATATATCGTTCGGCATTTACCAATGTTTGTTTTCTAATCCAATCTTCCGGAACTTTATCTTTATGAGTATGTCTAACTTCAATATAATAACCAAAAACATTATTGAATCCAATTTTTAAAGAAGGTATGCCGGTCCGTTCACTTTCTTTTTGTTGTAATTTCGACAAATAATTTTTGCCTGAATGTGAAATATCCCTGAGTTCGTCTAGTTCTGAGTTGACACCATTACAAATATATCCTCCTTTATTTGTTGTAGCAGGTGGATCGGGAGTTATTTCTTTTTCAATTCTGTTTCTAATAAGAGGGCAGGGATTCAGCTTTTCGCTCATCTCTTTTAAACTCGTATTATCAGATTGAAAAAAAGCCTCTTTTATTGGTTCAATAGCTGTTAACGCATTTTTAAGCTGAACGATTTCGCGGGGATTAATTCTTCCTACAGCAGCTTTTGATATCAACCTCTCCAGATCACCGATTTGAGAAAGTTGTTCGATAAGCAGATGTTTTAAGTCTGGATTTCGGAAAAAGTTTTCAACAACATCCTGTCTATTTTGTATTGCTTTTATATCTTTTAATGGAAATACTAACCATCTGCGAAGTAATCTTGATCCCATTGGGGATTCTGTTTTATCGATAATTTCAAGTAAACTCTTTCCACCCTCATTCATTGGTGCAAGCAATTCCAGGCTGCGAACCGTGAACTTATCTAAACGCACGAATCTTTCTTCTTCAATTCTTACCAAAGAAATGATATGATTGAGTTGATTATGTTGTGTAATGTCGAGATAGTGAAGAATAGCTCCAGATGCAATAATCCCTTGAGTCAGATTTTCGATCCCGAATCCTTTTAGGTTTTTTGTGTTGAAATGATTTAAAAGTCTACTTTTTGCGGTATCTTCCGTAAATATCCAGTCTTCCAGCTCGAAAAGAAAATAATTAAAGCCAAAGTTTTCCTTGAAATTCTTTTTGCTTCCTCGTTCAATTAAAATTTCCTTAGGGGAAAAGTTAGAAAGTAGCTTATCAACCTCGTCTCTATTCCCTTCAGTTGTTAAAAACTCGCCAGTTGATATATCAAGAAATGAAATACCGAAAACCTTGTTATTGGGTGTATGTATTGCGCAAAGAAAATTGTTTTCTTTGTGATTCAGCATATTGTCATCTATGGAAATTCCAGGAGTAACAACTTCTGTTATTCCTCTTTTGACAAGGGTCTTTGTCGTTTTTGGATCTTCAAGCTGATCGCAAATAGCCACTCGTTTCCCAGCTCTTACAAGTTTAGGCAAATAGGTATCCAGTGCATGATGTGGAAAACCAGCCATTTCAACAGCGTTAGGTGTTGTGCTTGATCTTCGCGTCAGGGTAATGCCGAGTATATCTGCCGCTTCTGCTGCGTCGTCAGCGTATGTTTCATAAAAATCACCTACACGAAACAAAAGAATAGCATCGGGATGCTGTTCTTTTATCTCGTAGAACTGTTTCATCATTGGGGTTTCTACTTGTTTTTTACTCACAAGAATTTATTTTTGGAGAACAAAGATAATAAAAAATGAGAAGAGTAAATGAACTGTCTTCTATCAATTCATTTAGATTATTCTTTTTCTGAAAGTACTCGGCGAAGTTCTTTTACTCCTTCAGATGCTCCCAATTTAATAATATTAATGTTTCTTCTGTTAGTTTTGACCTCTTTTGGATCAATCAGATAGACAGGGGTATTTTCATTTACATAATTCAATAAACCAGCTGCAGGATAAACATTCATGGAAGTTCCTATAATTACAAAAATATCGGCTTCATTTGCAATTTTTGCTGCTTTATTTATCATCGGTACAGCTTCTCCAAACCAAACAATGTGTGGGCGAAGTTGAAACCCTTCTTCGCATAAGTCACCTAATTTGATTTCAGGATGTTCGGGTGATAATTCATATATTATTTCAGGATATCTTGTTGAACGAACTTTCATGAGTTCTCCATGCAAATGTATCACATTTTTACTACCAGCGCGTTCATGAAGGTTATCGATATTTTGTGTTATTATATTCATATCGAATTCTTTTTCCATTTCAGCAAGACCTATATGCCCTTGGTTAGGCTTGGTATTAAGTAATTCTTTTCGTCTTTGATTATAAAAATTAATAACAAGTTCAGGATCTGCAGCAAAACCTTCAGGTGTAGCAACTTTCTCTACAGGATATTGTTCCCATAATCCTCCAGAATCTCTGAAAGTTGAAATACCGCTTTCTGCACTCATACCTGCTCCGGTTAATACTGCAATTTTCTTTTTCATTATTTATTATCTCTTAAGCCTCACGGAGTTTTATTATGACAAATATAGTTTTTTATCATTCAAAAAACGAATTATTCACTTTTAAATGCTAATTTTGTATCTTTAATAATCTAAACGGTAAATGTATAAAGGATTTTCGTTTAAAATAAAAAAGGAAAAATGAATAAATTGAGCTATGCATTAGGCATGAATATGGCTGTAAATCTTTTAAACTCTGGTATTAACGATCTTGACACAGAGTCTTTTGTAAAAGGTTTTACTGATACAATGAGTAATACAAAAACTACACTTACTCCAACTGAAGCAAACCAATTGATTGAAGATTATTTTACAAAAAAACAGAATGAAATGCAAAACAAGAATATTGAAGAAGGCAAAGTTTTTTTAGCTGAAAACAAAAAAAGACCAGAGGTATGTGAACTTGAAAGTGGTTTACAATATGAAATTTTAAAAGAAGGTAATGGAAATAAACCAAAGTACACAGATAAAGTCCGTTGCCATTATCATGGAACACTTATAAATGGAACAGTTTTTGATAGTTCAGTTCAGCGTGGACAACCTGCAACATTTGGTGTAAATCAGGTTATTAAAGGATGGGTTGAAGCTCTACAATTAATGAGCGAAGGTTCAATGTGGCGTTTGTTTATCCCCTCTGAATTAGCTTATGGAAAACAAGGAGCAGGAAATATGATTGGACCTAATACAACTTTGATTTTTGATGTAGAGTTATTAGCAATAGTATAAATAAAATAATATATTCATCAAATTAAATTTTTAACTTATAAACAAATGAAAAGAAATTTTTTAAGCGCACTAGGTGCATTAACTGTTAGTGCTTTGTTACTGACTTCTTGTAATGGAGGAGCTTCTGTGCCTAAAGCATCATTGAGTAATTCTACAGATAGTTTATCATACGCTTATGGTGTAAATCTAGCTGATCAGGGAGGATTGATTCAGTTTTTAGAACAATCAGGTGTTTTGCAAAATACCGATGATTTAGAGTATCAATTACAAATGCTTAATGTTGACTCAACTTCTTCACCTGAATTACAGAAACAAAAAGAAGCCATTCAATCAAAAATTGATTCTATTAAAAAAGTGAATGCACCAAAATTAAATGAATTTATTAAAGGTGTTAAACAATCATTGAGTGGTGGTGAAGAAAAGACTCCTTATATTTTAGGATTAAGTATTGGTAATCAAATTAAGACAGGTATGTTACCTCAATTCAATGAGATGGCATTTGCTGCTGATACTACTCAAAAAGTTAATGAAAATCAAATGCTTTCAGGTCTTATTGGTGCATTAAAAGGTGAAGAACTTGCTTTCAATAAAATGGATGCAAATCAATATATGCAAACAAAGATGGAAGCTGCTCAGGCAGAAGCTATGAAAAAGCAAGAAGAAGCTTTGAAAGTTCAATATAAAGATTCAATTGCAGCTGGAGATAAATTCCTTGCAGAAAATGCTAAAAGAGAAGGTGTTGTAACTTTGCCAAGCGGATTGCAATATGAAATAATAAAAGAAGGTCGTGGTCCTGTTCCAACTGAAGCTAATACAGTAAAAGTTAACTATAAAGGAACTTTGATTAACGGTACTGTTTTCGATAGCAGTTATGATAGAAAAGAACCAACTACTTTTGGAGTAACTCAAGTTA
>Ga0172378_10002856_pt1 | contig 16221 bp, 12 predicted proteins | sample GrowelOW332metaG_FD_119755 | JGI IMG/M metagenome (GOLD analysis project Ga0172378, IMG submission 119755) | Groundwater microbial communities from an aquifer near a municipal landfill in Southern Ontario, Canada - Pumphouse #3_1 metaG | ecosystem: Environmental > Aquatic > Deep subsurface >... | reverse complement strand
TTCTGTGGCCCTTGCAGCCTCCATGTCCTGCAGCATCGAGGTCTTGCCTGCCGGGTCCAGTCGCGCGATTGAGGCCCTGATGTCAGCAAAGTCCTCCTCGTTCAGCTCAACGCCTTGTGCATGGCCAACGGCCTTCACCTCTGAAAATACATCTTCCACCAGGCCTTTCAGATAGGCCGATGTGCTGAAGGCTCCATAGCCAGATCGGCATATCGCTGAAAGCGTATTGTATGCTGTATTAAGCGCAAACTTGCGCCACATCTGATGGATAATGTCTCTTGGGACCTCATTCTTGATCAAGCATCGATCAAGAAGAGCCTTTATTTCAACAACGCGCTCGGTGATGGAGTTGTCCCTCTCTCCAAAGACGATCCTGCCATCGCTGGTGAACTCTATTGAGAGGCCTTTCCGCTCACTTGACAGGCCTACAGCATAGGCCATGAGCACATGTTCCTCTCCATATGCCCGGCTCAGCAGTTCCTCGCTCTCTATTCCGTTAAGAAGGCTGATGATGCTGGTCTTGGCTCCTATGAGCTTGCCAAGCCCCTGGTCCATGATGGCAGGCAGGCTGAAGTTCTTTGCCGCTATGATAATCAGGTCTGGATGAGCCTCGTCATAGCCTTTTACATCCGGCTTGAAAAGAGATCCATTGATTGTGATGCCTTGCCTGAGAGCCAGGGCTCTCTGGCCTTCGGCTATGGCATGGACATGCTCGTGGCCCAGCCCTAGGTCAAGCTTTCTTGCATACAAGGCGCCTACTGCGCCAAGCCCGATAACCGCTACATCCTTTATCATCATGCTCTCCTTGGCGGGAGGAGAAGAAGGCTTGACGTGCTTTCCTGGATCCTCTCGTACTCTGGGTTCTTCTCAAGCTGCCTTCTCTCCATGGCCGGAATGGAATAGAAGAGGAACAGCGCTGTCATCATAAGCGGCGGAATCACATAGACAAGGCCCGAACCAGCTCCTGCTGAGCATAGCCACACTCCCCACCAGAAGCAAATCTCTCCCATGTAGTTCGGATGCCTGCTTAAGGCCCAGAGGCCTTGATGGCAAAGAGCCCTGGGTGTTGAGGTTCTCCTGAAGGCTCTCATCTGCAGGTCAGCCACCAGCGAGAGTGTGGCCCCAAGGCTCATCAATGCTGCTCCCAGCGCAAAGGGCAGCGCCTTGGATCCTGGGGCGCTTAGGAAGAAGAATGCATTTTTCATGTTGGCAAAGACAATGAGAGTCGGGAATAGATGGATGGCAAGAAAGCTGATCAGCCAGTACTGCCTTGGATAGCGGGCTCTGAAGCCTCTGTAGCGCCAGTCCTCGTCCTTGAGGCTCTTGGTGGCTGACAGGCAGTTGAGAGTCAGCCGAGATCCCCAGTACAGCAAGGCTATGGCAAAGATCGCCTGCTGGGCTGTCTTGATTTGAAAAGCAGCTAGGCTCAGCATCGGAACAAGGCTCCAGTAGGGGTCGTAGATGCTTGAATTGTCCAGCAGAACGCTGAAGGCGAAGATGATGAGGGTGTAGACCAGGTCGCATGCAAGAAGGGCATGGACAGAGCCGTCCATGCGGCTATAGGCAAAAGCGCTGGCGGCAAAGCCAGCAGAATAGATGGCCAGGAGCTTGATCCTGGCGGATGTGGAGCTTTTCATAGCTGTAAAGAATATCTCAAGGGCAAAGGGATTTCCAGCTCTCTTGTAGCCTAAAGCAAGGAAAACAACTATCATCATTATCATGAATAAGGATCTAACTTTCCGGGGAGCCCTGATCGGCCTTCTTGGCTGCATCATCATAACCTGCTCGTCTATGTACTCAGCCCTTAGGATGGGAGCTCTTCCTTGGCCTTCGGCTTTTGTCACAGTGCTTTCCATGGCAGTCCTGACTGCACTGGGCAAGACGAATCTGCATGAGATCAATGTCACTCACACAATCATGAGCGCTGGAGCCATGGTCGCAGGAGGGCTGGCTTTCACCCTTCCTGGCCTCTGGATGACCGAACCCGACTCTGGCTTTCCATTCTTCAAGTTCATGGTGCTGGCTATTGGAGGCGCCTTGCTTGGCACCATATTCACCTACCTTAACAAGGACAGGCTGCTTGAGCAGCCCTTCCCCATAGGCACTTCCTCAAGCCAGACCCTGGAGGTCGGCATTGAGCACGGCAAGCCTGCCTTGTGGCTGTTTGCCTCCTTTGCCGCTGCCGCTCTCTTCACTGTGCTGAGGGATGCCCTTGGCCTGATTCCAGCTGTAATCGTCCTCTTCGCAGGATCTGCAGTGCTGCCTGCGTTCACCATCTGGCTTTCTCCGATGGCCATGGGGATAGGGGCCATCATCGGTCCTGGCCTTTCCTTGTACTGGCTTGGATCGAGCCTTGCGGCCAACTTCGTCCTGGTGCCAGGCCTTCAATGGATCGGCAGCATAGGCCAGGCTGGAGCGGTTGTCATTAAGGAGAATCTAGGGCTTGGGCTTATGATAGGCACAGGAGTCGGAATCCTGATCAAGCTTCTCATCGACCTCGTGAAGGACAGAAGCTCCAGGGCGGCCTACAAGCTGGACAGGACAAGGCTTATACTGGTTGCCTGCTCGCTGGTCATTATGGCTCTTGTAGTTCTTTTCACTGATATTGGCATAGTCGATGGCATCATAACCTTGGTTGGCATCTTCATTGCGACCAACTTGTCTGGCGTGCTTACAGGCCAGACTGGAATCAACCCCATGGAGATCTTCGCCATGCTGGTTCTTCTTGCCTGCGGCCTGGCAGGCCGGCCAACTGCAATCCAGTCCTTCTCTATAACTGCCATTGTGGCAGTGTCCTGCGGGCTAGGCGGGGATATCCTCAATGACCTTAAGAGTGGAAAGCTTCTTGGCACAGATAATCGAAAGCAGGTGATAGGAGAGGCGATAGGAGGCGTAGCAGGTGCTGTGACAGCTGTCTTTGCGCTCTATATTCTGAAGAAGGCCTTTGGTGGATTCGGGACAGAATTCTTCCCGGCTCCCCAGGCAGCCGCAGTCAAGTCAATGGTTGAAGGCCTGAGCTCGCCGCTCACCTTCCTTGTCGGCATGGGGCTTGGAGTTGCGCTTTATCTGCTTGGACTTCCAGCTGCGACCATTGGGCTTGGAGCTTATCTGTCCATCAACATCTCAAGCATAGTCGGCATAGGAAGCCTTCTGGCATCGGCTTTCAAGGCCCTTTCAAGGGACAAGAGCTCACTTTCTGCCAAGATGAACCTGGTAGGAAGCGGATTTCTCGGAGGAGAGGGGGCCGCTGGAGTCATCATTGCCCTGGCGATGGTCGCTCGCCTGAGCTAGAAGGGGAAAGACAGGAAGAACTTGAGTCCTTCCTGAAGGACAAAGCCCACCTTGTCAGTGTCGTTTCCAGCTAGGAAGACATAGCCGCCCTCATAATAGATGTGGAACATCTCGAGTATCTGCAGGGACAGGTGGATGCCATAGCTGCCTTGCCAGCTGTTTGCTCCGATGGCGCGGCTTGTGTTGTTGATCCAGCCTCCGGCGTATCCAATGTCAAAGAAGATGTAGACAAGAGGCACGCAGCTCTTGTTGAAGAACTGCTGGCCGTAATAATAAAGCTTGAGGCTGTTCCTGGCAACGAAGGTTGCGTTGATAGGCTCTATGCCCCAGACCTTGGTCTCGGTCTTCTCTGCGAACTTGGGAACCATCTTGCCATCAAGCACCCTGCACTCAAATTCATCCTGCAGCACAAGGCTCCAGATGTTGGAGTCCGCTGTGTCGACCTTCTTGTATAGGGTGAAGGCCGTCTGTCCAAACAGCCAGACCCTCCAGTAATCGGCCTTGCCTGCAAAAAGGCTGCCAAGGCTTGCCGGTGCGAGTGTGGCTTGGAAATGCAGGTTTGTGCCTTCTCCACTGGCGTTGTACAGGAGCATGGTCTCTAGATCCATGCCTATGTTATATGAGACTGTGATGAGCCTTTGGTCTCCGCTCAGGTCTGGCGTTCCAGGAAAGACATTGCCTTCAGCTTGGTTCTGGAAGATAGAACTTGAGAATGGATGCCCGGTTCTGTCGGCCGCCTGCATTATTGGATCCAGGGCCTGCTCCCATTGGCCATCAAGGCTTGCCCAGAGCTGGAGCTTATCTTCGCTGGGCTTTTTTTTCTTTGGGCCTAGGAAGCCTTGGCTGAACTTGATGCTGAAGTGGCTGGCAAATACATCGTAGTCGCTGTCTATCAGCTCGCTGCCGGAGCTTTGATCGCCATATCCAGCGGGGTATCCGTTCAGCGGGTTCTGGGTTATGACCCTAGGCACTGTTCCTGTGGAAAGAAGAACGGATAGTTCTGTGGGCTTGTCCTCAATGAGCTTTGGAATGTCGAATATGAACTTGTAGGCGACATAGGAGGGAAACAGTCCAGCCCATATGTCAGGGTGCATGCTGATATCGTCAATCTTGGTAGTGATGCTCAGGGCTCCAAGGCTTGAAGTGGCTATAAGAATGAGCAGAAGCATTGTAAGCAGTTTGCGCATACTGCAATCCTATCAGTCATTTAGTCTTTTCTCAATTGTGTGCTTCGTCAATTGATGATATGTTACTAGGCAAGGAGAGTTGCCTAAAATGAAGAAAGCCTTGTTAGTTGTGCTGTTGATCTGCGTTGCCTTCACCTCTGTGCTTGCAGGGGACCTGAAGTACCTGTTCACGGACCTTGATCAGCATGTTGAGATTCTCAACGGCTTCTTGCCGACCTTGCTTGGCATGGGAGCAAGCTTTGAGGGTCTTGCCTTGGTCGAAGACCAGCTTACCCAGCTGCAGGCTTATGCTGCTGGAGGCTACACCCAGCGCAAGGCCTATCAGAATCCCCTCGACGGATCTGTTCTCTCCCAGGACTTCCTTGTATTCGATTTGTGGCAGGCAAGGCTAACCTTGAAGTTTCTTCAGGGCTTTGGCGGAAAGTCCGAGATCTCCAGCAAGGATCTCCTGACAGCCTATGCTGGCTATGAAGGCCGCTGGGAGATGCCAGTCGACTCAATGGTCGAAGGCCTGCAGAGGCTCAATGGCATAATGGTGACTGTTCCCACCATCGACCTGTGGACTGCAGACAGCCAGGCTGCAGCTGGTTCTGTAAGAAATTCAGCCATTTATCCCGAGCTTGCAGCTCCGAGCATCTTTGCCTCGACATTCTTTGGGGGCCTGAAGCTCAACATGATGCAGGATGACGGGGTGACCAGCAATGGCCTGAGCGTTGACCTTTCGCTCAAGGCGACATTCCCGGCGATATCCACCAACAGCCTGTCCTTCTGGTCTGCAAACCTCAACGTGGTTGGAGGCTATACGATCTTCCAGCTTCAGAGCCTGGGCAAGGATCCTCAGAATATCTTCTCTGTTGTGGCAGTGGATCGCTTCTGCGTCAACTATACCGATGGAGATGCAGTTCCAGCCTTCATCCAGGGCTCTGTATCCTTGGGCCGCAAGGTCAGAGGCTTCAACTCCAATACCTACAACACCAACTTCACAGTGGTGAACAACCTTGACATAAGGCTCAGCGGGCCGGACAGGATGCTCAGCTTCCTCGACGGGATATTTCCAAGGATCAACCTCTTCTTCGATATGGGATTCAACAGCGGCAAGCTGTTCAACTGCAACGTCGAGAATTCTTACTTCCTTTGCTCCACCGGAGTCCAAGTCACAGTCTCCTTCATGGACTTCATAGATCTTGGGCTGCAGTGCGCATACCTGATCAAGGGAACCAACCTGGTCAATCCAGACAGCAATATCCAGATGGGAGCCACCTTCTTCCTGGATTTCTGACGTAGAAGAAGCTCTTAAGCTCTTGATGAAAGACCTGCTGAATACTCGGCCGGTCTTTCTTTTTTCAGAAAGTCAGCTGCCATCTCTACGACTGCTAGCTAGTCTGGAAGAAAACGTATAGATGAGAATTCATACCTATCTATTGGGAATAATATCCGAGTTAGATTGTAAGCTAGAGCCACCGTTGCTGTTTTATAAGTGATGAAAAAAGTAATAATTGCTTTGTTTTTAGGTGTTTTGTCTTTTGCTCTCACTTCCTGCAACCCGGACCCCGGTGGCAGGGATCTGGACTTGTGGGATGAAAGCAGCTCCCTATATCAAATCAATTATGACAAGTCAACAGGACAATTCAGCTCTGACTATTCCAACGTGGCTTTCATTGAGATGACAGGGGATGAATTCAAGGTTCTGAATCTGACAGATATTCAGATTGATAATAACAGTCTTTTAGAAATAAACCCTAAGGTTATGGTTTTCCAGCAAACTCTGGATGAGCTTATCAATGATGTTTCTCCAGACCTGATTACAGTCACTGGCGACTTCGGAGATTATGGAAATTGCTCTGCATCCCTTGTTTATATTTCAAGGATTCTTGATTCAAGGAATATTCCATTTGCCGTAGTTTTTGGGAATCATGATAATGAAGGAAACGTGATATATTCCAAGGCCTCTTATCTTGAGGGCCTTTCAAGAAGCCTGTTTAGAGCAGGTCCTTCAAATCTTGCTCAAATTGAGGAGTCGGGAGATAAGACAGAGCTTCCCGCTCTTGGAAATTATGTCGTCAATGTAGTTAAGAAAGATGACTCGCCGGAGGGCTTTCATCTTGTCCGTTCATTTGTCTTCATGAACACAGGCCGTGATAGATTCTTCACTGAGGAAGAATTGCTTGCAGATCATGCTGGAGAAAGGAGATTCAACACAGGTTCATGGGGAAGCTTATCAGCAAAGCAGATTGAATGGTATAAATGGGCAATCAACAGTGCAAAGGCCTACAACAGCCTAGTTCCCTCCAGCCTGTTTGTTCATATTCCGATTTTTGAATATGTCCGCGCCATTGGCTCTGCAGTCAAAGGCGCTCCTGATATTTACGATTTTACCAATTTCTATACATACTGCAGGACTATTTCATACGAGCAGAGCTTGACAGAGGAGGTTTGGAATGAAGGCTTTAGGGATTCCTTTGGAGTCTTCCATGACTCTGACTTGGGCTGCTCTGATTATGACGACTTTGTTTTCATGGCTATCAAGGACCTGAATTCAACTGATTCGGTGATCTGCGGCCATGACCACACAAACAACATGGTTGTAAATTACCAGAACGTCCTGCTTGCCTATGGAACCAAGACAGGAATAGGATCATACCATGAGGACGGCATCAATGGCGGAACCGCCATAATCTTTGGTGAGGGCAAGCCAACCATTCAGCACTATTTATAAAACGCCCTTGTACAAAAACAGGGCATATTTGCTTCTCTCTGCATAAATACTGATGGTGCTGTTCGTTGGAAACTTGAGAAAGATACTGGATATGTATATCAGATGGTGTATTTGCAGTTCCTATTGGATGCCTGAAAAGCTAGTCAAGAAATTATGGTTCTATGGTGGCTTCAATATATGGTCGCAGGGTGGAGTACCAAAGATCGTTTCCAGCAGGGGAGAAATGGACACCATCAGAGGAATAAGCATCTTGCAGTTCGCCAGCTTCAGTATTCATGAAAGAGGCCATGTCAATGAGAGGGAGGCCATAATCGGAGGCAAGCTTTCCTATCACTTCGTTTGCCTTTTGGATCTTTGAGCTGGCATTGCTGGAGATGCTGTTCCTGACTCCTGCAATCGTCTGAAGGTATAGGCTTGGACAAATTGGCTTTAATTTGTCCAGAAGCTCTCTGTACTGGGCTTCAAAGGTAGCTAGGTTGAATGAGGAGGCAAGACAATCATTTCCGCCGATGGCAATAAAGCAATGCTTTATGTCCAAGGCTTTTACGAGTGGAATTCGCAATATGAGGTCGCTGACCCTGTCTCCTCCTATTCCTAGGTTTACAACATCATAGCCGGAGAAGGCAGTCACCCAGTCAGCGCCAGCTACTCTTGAGTCTCCATAAAAGGCAATGTCGTTCTCAAATGGCTCCAGAGACTGTGCCCACATGGCAATATAGTGTTCCTTCTGCGCCTTGTATGCCTTCTCCCAGCTGTCATCCTGGCTGCAGGAACAGAGGATGGTGATCATTAATAGCAAAACACAAGGGTATATTCTCTTCATAGGTTCTCCAGGAATGAGTAGTGTAAATGCTTTTGTGGACAATGCTCAGCGATTGTTATGCCGCTGGCGAGGCAGACAATCTTCTTGGCCCAACAAGAGTAGAGTAAGGTCCACAGGAGGCATCTGTCAAGCTTGCTGGCCAGGGCTGCACAAGCGGGATCAGATGCCCTGGATCAGTTCCAGCCTGTGTGCAGCTGAGCCTTTCTTGAAACAGGTTCAAAACTTACGTTAATTATTTGGCTCAATGCAAAAGGCTGGGGGATGAGAGAAAGGTAAAAAAGGCAATAGTCCAAGAAAAAAGCCTAGAAAAATATACTCTGTCCTGTGAGTCACAAAAAGATTCATACCAGAAGCCGTTCAGATGTTAATCTAGACTTGACAGGTACTATTGGGATGTTAAACGTGATTAAATCGCCCAAAACATAATCAGTATTGGGCGATAAAATAATTATTTGGGAGAATAGCCACTGTCGGAACGGACATAGTATGTTGAGCGACCTTCTCCAAATCTAAGGAGAAGACCTTCTTTTACAAGAGCTTTGAGTGCATTCTCCACAGAGGATTTACCAACAGCAGGAAGCATCTCGAGTACTTGGCGCTTGGTGAATCTGCCTATAATGCCACCAACGGCTTGGCGAACCTGCTCTAAGGATTTGTTTCCTTTTTCTATAATGGAAAGCCTATCTTCAAGATCCCGGTATGCGCTTATGATAGTTCCTAGGATGTATTTAATAAATGGAGCAGGGTCATTGGTTCCATCTGCCCAATTCTGGTCTGAGGCTTCAATGGCATCATAGTATGAGGCCTTGTTCTTGGCTATCTTGCTTTCCAGGCTTATGTATCTGCCAATAGGAAAGCCGGCTTTATAAAGGAGAAGGGTGGTTAGAAGTCTGCTCATCCTGCCATTGCCATCGTTGAAGGGATGAATGCAAAGAAAGTCCAGAATAAAGATGGGAATCAGCACCAAAGCGTCCACAGTACCTTGAGCAATAGCTTGGTTGTAATTCTCACAAATTGCCTCTATTGCATCAGGGGTTTCAAAAGGTGGCATTGGAAGAAAGACAGTGAACTGCTTTCCATCTGCAGCGACCCCGGCAATCTCATTCTGAGAGTCCTTGAACCTTCCTCCAAAGCCAACATCGGCATGTTTGAGTAAATCTCGATGCAGCTGGAGAATGTAGGAAGGCCTTATGGGAATGAACTCGTGGCTTTGATGGATGGTCGTCAGAACATCGCGGTATCCAGCAATTTCTTTTTCATCTCTATTCTTGGGAGTTGTCTTCTCGGCGCAAAGTTTGGCCAGCCGCGACTTGGTGGTTCTGATTCCTTCTATTTCGTTGGAGGCTTCCGTGCTTTGTCTGATGGCGACTTCCACCAGACGCTCCAGAGATGCCGGCTTGAGTTTCAGATACGTTTCCTGTTTGGCATTGGCTTGCCTGATGACAGCGACATAATTGAGGATCTCATTGTCCCATTTCTGGTTAGCTAGATTAAGGTAATTGAAATTGCACATAATTGTTTCCATTTACGCCCAATAATGGCATAAACTTGGGCGTAAATCAAGATTGTTAAGGGCAAGAGCTAAAGGAGAAAAATGTGAAAACAGAGATGCAGGTTCTTGAGAGGCTCAAGGCTACGATAGTCTAGCTATTGAACGCACATCCGGAATCCTCAGAGAAAGCATTGAGGACCTGTCCATGTCAAGCGACATAGCCACAATGGAAACGGCCTTCTACATCCTATGCAAGGGAGTCGTAAGCGCAGTCCTGATCAAGAAGATCTTCGGCTACTACTCGGCCCTGTACATCCTTCTTCGGGGCAACCAGAGCCTTGATGGATACGTAGAGTCCATAAGGCTGAAAAACATAGATTGCTATTCTGCATTCACGGCTTCAAAAACCATGACTGCAATTGAGTCCCATATCCAGATCCAGTGGGCAAAGGAATTTCAGGGAGAACACTAGATGTCGTTTTACTGGAGCAGGCGCCAGCGTGCTGATTGGAAAGGAATCCACATTCGTCACAGGAGTCTCACCTTCCGCCTTGGTGAACATCGCATGCGAGACACTGCGCCAAGCACTTCCATATCATGTTTGAGAGCTATAAGCCAAAAGCTTGCTATGCATCCCCCAGTATTCTGTCTTGAACCAACTATTTGGAAATGAAGGTTTTAGCAAAAAAAGAGTCAGATTTGAGTTGTATCAAAATCTGACTTCCAATATGGGCCCAGTAGGACTTGAACCTACGACCCGCGGATTATGAGTCCGCTGCTCTAACCAACTGAGCTATAGGCCCTCGCGCATTGAAATATACAGGAAGTTCCCATTTATTGCAATGCCTTTGATTGTCAAAAAGAAAGTTTGAGCTTAAGGTTTGCCTATGATTCGTTTAGCTGAAAAGGAAGACCTAAGTCAGATCATGGCCATTGTAAAAGCCTCAATTGCTGTCTTCAGGACCTATGGGAACCCTCAATGGGGAAAGTATTATCCTCTTGAGAAGGACTTTCTGAAGGACATTGCACAAGGCCATCTGTATGTCAGCTCGGACAATTGCAGAGTGAATGGCTTTGCCTGCTTCAATCATGAAGTCCCAAGTCAGTACGCACCCTTCGCCCTTGAAGGCCATAGGCCCTTGGTTCTGCATCGAATGGCAGTTGAGCCTGAGCTAAGAAGACAAGGAATTGCACATTCTCTAATTGGCTTTGGCAGGAATCTAGCTGAAAGGCAAGGCTGCGACAGCCTTCTCACAGATACATGCTGTGTAAACCAGGCTATGATAGCTCTTCTTGAGATTTGCGGCTTCAGGGCTGCTGGATCCTTCTTCTGCTATGATCTGCCCAAAGGCTTTGTGTGCTATGAGCTTGCCTTCTGAAGGCTTGCTGAAATCAAGGACTTTTTACTATAATGGCCAGCATGGAAATGCAAGCATCACATTGGGCTGATCAGTACGCTCAGAAAATCATCAGGGAAAAGGGTCCAAAGGACCTTTATACATGCGCCTCAGGCATTACGCCTTCCGGCACTGTTCATATCGGCAACTTCAGGGAAATCATAAGCGTTGACTTGGTTGTCAGGGCTCTCAAGAGCCTTGGAGCCAATGTGAGGTTCATATACAGCTGGGATAACTATGATGTGTTCAGGAAGGTCCCTAAGAATATGCCTCATCCAGAGGTCCTTGAAACCTTCCTCCGCTATCCCATCATCCTTGTGCCGGATACCAGCGGCAAGGCTGAGAACTATGCAAGAGCCAATGAGATCGCTATCGAGCAGGAGCTTGACAAGGTCGGCATCAAGCCGGAATTCCTTTACCAGGCCCAGCGCTACAGAAGCGGCTACTATGCCTCGGACATCCGCATGGCTCTTGAGAACAGGGAAGCTATCAAGGCGGTCCTGAACGAGTTCAGGACCGAGCCTCTTGAGGAGGACTGGTGGCCTGTGAGCGTGTTCTCAGGCTTCACAAACAAGGATACAACCACTGTTCTTGGCTGGGATGGAGAGTGGAACATAACCTATCGCGATGATTCCACTGGCCAGACCGAGACCATCGACCTTCGCACTACAAGCCTGGCCAAGCTTCCATGGAGAGTGGACTGGCCAATGAGATGGGCCAAGGAAGGCGTCGACTTCGAGCCTGCCGGAAAGGACCATCATAGCCAGGGCGGCTCCTTTGACACCTCAAAGCGTGTTGTAGAGCTCTTTGGCGCCCATGCCCCTGTGAGCTTCCAGTATGACTTTGTAAGGATCAAGGGCCACGGCGGCAAGATCTCGTCCTCAAGCGGAGACGTAGTGGATCTTGCCGATGTGCTTAAGATCTATTCACCTGAGATAGTCAGGTTCATCTTCGCCGGCACAAGGCCCAACACAGAGTTCGCCATTTCCTTTGACCTTGATGTGCTGAAGATCTATGAGGACTATGACAACTGCGAGAGAATCTACTTCGGAGTCCTGCCCGTGAAGGAGCAGAGGCTTGAAAAGGAGAGAAGGATATTCGAGCTGAGCCAGGTCAGGGAGATTCCATCCGAGATCTCCTACCAGATACCTTTCCGTCACCTCTGCAACCAGCTTCAGGCTTACAATGGCGATATCGAGGCTGTCATTGCCAGCCTCCCAGGCGTAACTGCCGGCCAGGTCGACAGGCTCAGGGCCCGCTGCGTCTGCGCATGGAACTGGATCACCACCTTCGCTCCAGAGGAGTTCCGCTTTGCCCTCTCAAAGGAAGGCGACAAGCTTGTTGAGCTTACCGAGTCCCAGGCCAAGGCCATCAAGGGCCTCTATGCCGTTGTCGAGAAGCTTGACAGCTATGAAAGCGACAAGGATCTTGCTGAAGCCATATACGCTGTGGCCTCCGATGCTGGAATCGAGGCAACCGAGCTGTTCACCGTCTCCTACAATGTGCTCATTGGAAAGGACCAGGGACCCAAGCTTGCCGGATTCATCAGGATCTGCGGCAAGGACAGGATCCTGTCCATCCTTGGACGCTACTAGTCTGTAAGCTTTTTCACAAGCCTTGAATCCTGTCTCCAGGAGCCAGCAGTCTTGACCCTAAGGTCAAGCTCGAGCCTGGAGCCAGGGAATATTCTCTTGATCTCCTTGAACGCCTGCACCCTGATGGACTTGATGTTGGCGCCGCCCTTGCCTATGAGAATGCCTTTCTGGGATTCATGCTCTACATTGATGAAGGCTCTTATCCAGACCTTCTGGTTCTCCTTGTCATACTCAAGGTCGCTGACCTCGACATAGATGGCGTGAGGCAGCTCTTCAGTGGTGCTGTTCATGGCCTTCTCCCGGATTATCTCTGATACCCTGAAGTGCAGGTCCTGGTCGGTGAACTGGTCCTCTGCGTAAAGAAGCTCGCCTTCGCTTGCATGGCTGAATAGGGCTATGAGGATCTCATCCACGCCCTCATCGTTGAGAGCAGAGGCTATGAGTATCTCTGCGTTGGGAAGCTTCTCGCGGACAAAGCTGGCAGCGGCTTCCTTCTGGGAAGCTGTGGCTGCATCGGCCTTGTTGATGCAGACTGTGATGGGACATTTGACATTGGACAGGATGAAAGCAATCCTGTTCTCCTCGTCTCCGCTCTCGCGGGTAGGGTCGATCATGTACAGGATCTGGTCTGCATCATCCAGGCTGTCGACTGCTATTTCCTGAAGCCGCAGGTTGAAGGCCTTTTCTGATAGGTGGAAGCCCGGGGTGTCAGTGAATATCAGCTGGCCTCTCTGGTCTGTGTATATGCCCTTGATGGCATTGCGGGTTGTCTGGGGTGTCGGAGAGGTTATAGAGACCTTGTTCTCGCATATTGTGTTTAGCAAGGTGGATTTTCCTGAGGATGGGCGACCAATGATGGATACTGTTGAACATTTCTTCATAGAGGCAAGTATAGCTGGACGATTCCCTTTTTCCTAGCTTGCCTACTGGTCAAAGTTCCCTTTGCCTGCTATATTTTGCATTGTTAAGGAAGGCAATGAAAGTGAGCGAAGAAAAAGAGAAGAGCGCAAATCCAATCAACGACGACAAGTTCCTGAAGACAAGAAGCATCCTGATCTGTGGTGAAGTCAACAAGGACATGGCCGCTTCGGTGGCAAGGCAGCTTCTCATTCTTGAGTCGGAAAGCCAGGATCCGATCTATGTCTACATAGACTCCCCTGGCGGCGATGTAGATGCCGGCTTTGCAATCTATGACATGATCCGCTTCGTGAACAACGAGGTCTTCATAATCGGCATGGGGCTGGTCGCCTCTGCCGCAGCCCTCATTCTTCTGGCTGCCGACAAGGCTCATAGGATTGGCCTGCCTAATTCTACCTATCTGATTCATCAGCCCCTTAGCAGCATGAAGGGCGTTGCCACTGATCTTGAGATCTATGCAAGGCAGCTGGACAAGATCCGCGCTCGCCTCAACGCCATAATCGCCCAGCAGACAGGCCATGACGAAGATCAGGTGCTCAAGGATACAGAGAGGGACAACTGGATGGACAGCGACCAGGCCCTGGCCTATGGCCTGATAAGCAAGGCAGTGGGAAGCCGCAAGGAATTATAGATATGCCTACGATGTTCCTGAGCGAGCAGGAGAAGCAGAAAGGCCGTCATCACATGATGCTGGCCGAGCTTTTCAATGGCTTTGGGAGCAATTATCTCGGGGATACAATCGTGTTCCTGATTGCTGCCTACTTCGGGGCATCAAACATGGCCATGGGGTACATATCATCAGTGCTCTACATGGCCGGCATTGTGCTGCCGGTTGTTCCTCGAATCTTCAAGGGCAGAAACATTGCCAAGTCCCAGTCCTTTGCCTGGCTCATGCGAAGCATTGTCAGCCTTGGCTATATAGGGCTGCTTTTCCTGACAGGCAAGAGCGCTATTGCGCTTTTGCTTGTGGTCTACACTGTATTCTGTGTGTTTCGCGCCATAGGCATCGTCTTCAACGACTATGAGATGAAGAACATCACGAGCCTTCAGAACAGAGGCTCGATCTTCGCCCGCATCAGCGCGGGCTACCAGGGCTCAAGCATCCTGGCAAAGCTCATATCAGCCTTGACCACATCGATAAAGGCCCTTTCAGGGCTTGGCGGCCTGATAGGGCTGCAGATGGTTGGAGTGGCCACAAGCCTTGCCAGCAGCTACCACTATAGGCATATTCCTTGCAGAAGGACCGTGGAATACAGGCCAGGACGCAATCTGTTCGTGATTCTCAGAGAAAGCCTATCCAAGCCGGATGTTTGCCTGCGCCTATGGATCAGGTGGCTTTTCCAGACTGCCTTCATAATAATGGGCATGGCAGTGCCTTTTATGACAAGCGAGCTCAAGCTGTCAAGCAGCATGGTCCTGCTTTACTCTGTGCTTGCTGTTGCCGCGCTGGCTGTCAGCGCAATGATCGGCAGTCGATTTGCAGACAAGATGGGCTCCAAGCCCCTTATCATAATAGCCTCGATCATACTGGTATTTGCCCTTTTCTTCTGGGTAATAACTCCAGCTGATGCGGGCTGGCCTATGTTCTTCTTGCTAGGCTTCTTCTACAACATGTCACTGGGCTTGATACTGCTGCTGGCATCCCGCCTGGTTGCAGCGGTGATTCCTGACGAGGAAGCCGTGGGCTTCAATACAATGGTGAACTTCGGAATAGCGGTGCTTGCCCTCATAAGCGGCCTGTTGTCCGGATGGCTTGTCGACATAGGCACAGGCCTTGAAGGCATGTTCGTCTTCGGTGCCATAAAGCTTGGGAACAACTACTCGCTTTGCTTCCTTCTGGCCTTCCTGCTGGCGGCCATCGGCCTCTTCCTGTCATCCCACTTCCACGAGCATGGAGGCCTTTCTACAGCTGAGGCTGCGCAGATTCTCTTCTCAATGCATGGCTTGCGAGCCTTCTCTACCATTGAGAGAATCAAGAAAACCAGCGATCCCATGAAGCGCAAGATGCTTCTCATGGGCCTGGGAATGAACCTGGCCGGAGTCGCCACCAGCGAGATAAGGCAGATGCTTGCCTCTCCATTCTCCTCAGACAAGGTTGACGTGATCAGGGCTCTTGCAGACAAGCCGCGCCATGCCTTGGTAACCGACCTGGCCAAGATAGCCTTGGACAATGACTCCTTCGTGCAGATGGAGGCTATAGCTGCGCTGGGAGCCTATCGCTCCAATCCTATTGCAAAGGAAGCCCTCATACAGTGCCTTGACAGCAGATGGTCAAGCTCCAGGTCCATGGCGGCCAAGAGCCTAGCCCGGATCTCGGACAATGATGAGTACCTTGCCAGGGTGAATCAGATGAGCCTCAATGTGCGCCATATAGACGAGGAGATAGACTTTCTCGTGGCCAAGAACATCATGGACAAGAAGGGGCTGTTCTTCAAGGATTTCTTCATCTCTGTAACCCAGATGCGGTCTACAACCTTCCGTCAGACCCGCTATGCTCTTCTTGCATCCTTTGTTAAGTTCGGCTCCCCGCGCCTTGCCCATCTCTTTGAAGTCATGAACATTGGAACCGCCATGGATTTCATTGACGAGTTTCTTCCAGAGGCCAGGGACCTTGAGGCCATCGACAAGAACTATGACCTGGTCTACGATGCCTTCAAGACCTCAAACTGGGCTGTATGCCAGGCTTTCTGCATGAGCATCTGCCAGGAGGGCGTCTTTGACAACGACCGGTTCGAGAACCTGAGAGAGGGGCTTCTGAAGGCCAGGGACATCAATTTCCATGCCTTTGATATCCAGGATATG
>Ga0172378_10002855_pt1 | contig 16221 bp, 11 predicted proteins | sample GrowelOW332metaG_FD_119755 | JGI IMG/M metagenome (GOLD analysis project Ga0172378, IMG submission 119755) | Groundwater microbial communities from an aquifer near a municipal landfill in Southern Ontario, Canada - Pumphouse #3_1 metaG | ecosystem: Environmental > Aquatic > Deep subsurface >... | reverse complement strand
TCAAGTGCAAGGCCATAGTATGTATAGTCGCGTGCACTCTTCTTGCAAGTATCATTCAGAATTTTCTGAGCGTTGTTCAAGGCATCTTGAAATTTTCCTAAGTCGGTGTTTGACCAAAGCGCAATACGCTGGAAAGATATATTATTCGGGAATTTATTCGATCCGAATAGGGAAACCTCTAAGGCTTTGTCTTTTTGGTTATTCATATATGCGGTAACAGCATACTCAGATATGCGCCAGTCTTCCAAGTTATTTATGTTGGCTTGGTTGTAGTATTCGAGAGCTTTGCTATAATTGCCTGCTGTGTAAAATGTATGTGCAGCTTCGGCTTCTATGGGGAAGTCGGGACAATTCTGCTTTAGTGCTAAAAGTGCCTTCTCAGACTCTTCTGGACTAGCCTTGCGATTTACGTTGGCATAGCGCATGTAGCCTTCAGGATTCTTTGGATCCATGGTCATTGCCTGCTGATACCACATGGAGGCATCTCCGCCATTGTCCTGCATGGCAGCTATATCGCCTTTCAGAATATAAGCAGAGCCTAAGTTCTTGTTTCTTGCTAATGCCAAATCAGCGTACTCGCTGGCTTTGTCATAAGTCTTTGCCATCAGATATGCTTCACCTAAAGCTTCTAAAGCTACCGGATTTTTCTTAAAAGCTTTGGTATACTGTTTTGTTTCTTCTTTTGCAGCAAGCGCATTCCCTGAATTAGCTTTCAGGGTCTTTGCGATAGGTTCCAGCATAGTCTTGTAGTCAACTTCTTGTGCTAGTGATACAGTAGCAGATGCGGTGAGCATTGTTGCTACTAATAAATATTTAATTGCTTTCATAATCGTAATTTATTAAAAAATATTTGTTTATCCTTTAGACGTTATCAATATAATTTTAGTTTAAAGACTTAGTCGTTTTTTTTGAGAGCAACTTGTTGCTAATTATTTCTTAATGTTTACCGTTCGTATATTAATATCGCCACGATAAGGCAGTAGACCAGCCTTGAATAAAATCAATTGTCCGGTAGGACTTGAGATGTAATTGGCAAAACTCCATGGGAGTGCCTTTTGAGGGTCTACTACTATGCAGTATAATGTTCTGACAAATGGATATCTGCCATCGAGCAGGTAGGCCTGATAAGGCTTCCAACTGTTCATTTCATTGGCTTTGTCTCTTTGCGAAACAGACATTACATGAATATTCTTCTTAAAAGTTGTATTGGTGGTGTCTCTTTTGTCATTGAGCCAATTGGAACCAATTACACCAATGGCATTAGGAGTCTTGTCTATATAATCGATTACATCTTTACTGGTTTTTGCAGCAACGATATTAGGACTATTTATAGGCTTACCATCTAATATAGAGTCTACTACATAACTCAAAGTAGCTGACTGCTTGTTGTCGAAGACAACTTCAATGTTGCCTCTTTTGGAGTTAGGATAAATCTGGCTCCATTGTTTTATCTCACCACTTAAGATACGCTTGATGTCTTTTACAGATATGCAAGTGTCGTTGTTTGCTTTATTTACTATGAACGCGATTCCGTCATATCCTATTGGAAACACCTCTGGGAGTTGCCTTTTGGTCTTCAAGTAAGCAATCTCACGGTCTTTGAGGCCTCTTGATGTTATGAGTAGACAGGTCTTCAGATCTTTGATTTTCTGCAGGCCTGTAATCTCATCTGTATAGATGGGTTTCAGTTTGGCTTTCGGATATTTGAATTCGAATTCCTTTACCTCCTCTTCTATGATAGGGCTGAAACTCTCATCGGCATAGAAGCTGATGGTACCCGATGTTTGAGTATCATTTCTGCCTCCTCTCTTGTCCTTTGAATTACAAGAGAGGAGGGCAGCTATTGTTAATCCTACTAAGATGTAAGATACATTCTTTTTCATTAGATATTACTGTTGCAACTTGAAATTAACCGGTACATTGTACTTAACACGTACGGAAGAGCCATTCTGCTTTCCAGGCTGCCATCTAGGCATGCTTTTTATCACGCGTACGGCTTCTTTATCAAGTGATGGGTCTATAGAACGTGCAACTTGTACATCGGTTATGGAACCATCTCTTTCAACGACGAAGGATATTACTACACGGCCCTGTACTCCATTTTCCTGTGCTACAGTCGGGTAATGGACATTATCGTGTAGATAGGAATTCAGTGCGCCCATACCTCCAGGGAATGAAGGCATCTGCTCAACAACGGTGAACACCTTAGTGCTTACTTCCTCTGCTGGTGCTGGTGGAGGTGTTGTGTTGACTGCAACATCATTACGTACAGCTTCTACATTTCTTGCATTTGTACCTTCATGAGTTTCAACACCTACAGCACGGTCATCCAATTTATCCATCTGCTTTACCTGATTTTCCTCTTTTACGAGATCATCTTTCTTGATGATAGGTGCAGTAAACTTCTGAGTTGCACGGGCAATAGGTATTTCCTTTTTTGGTGGTACCTTTGCCTGAATCTTTGGTTTGTTTTCTTGTTTTTTGGCCTGTTCCTGGAGCTTAGAGAGCTGCATGGCTTCCATATAAGCCTGTCTCGCTTCTGCCTCCTTGTCAGCCCTGACTTTCACATAAAGAAAACATCCAATAATTGCAGCTGCAGCGAGCAGTATAACTAATGCTTTTATATTTCGGTGGGAAGTTTCCTTGCGAAGTTTATAAGCTCCGTATTCTTTGTTCTTTCCATCGAATACCATATCGACCCACTTAGGGTCATAGAGATCTATTTTTGCCATGATTTCTTGTCTTAATAATTAATCATTGTCATTGATTACATCTTAACATTCTTCAACTTGAGCAACTTAGTGTCGTCAGGATTGATTTTGTCAATGACATAAGTACCAATACTCAAAATCTGCATTTCATCGAGAGCATCAATCAAATTCTTGTAGGATGCGTTATCAGTAGCTTTAATGACGATAGTCAGTGTAGGAATCTTTCCATCTTTCAGCATACCACCTTTCAAATCACTAAGTTTCTTCTGATAAATACTGTCATTGTACATCTTCGGATTCTTGGCACGATCAGCGTTCAACTCCTTTACGGCAAGCTCAATGCGCTTTACAGGTGTTGTGCCATCTTCTGTGGTGTGATTGCGGAGAACTTCACGGATGCCTTCCTTAGAACTTCCCCATGTGGCCTCTTTTATCCATGAAGGATCATTGTATTTTGGAATACCTTCACCATAATAGAGCTTGTTGTCAGCACAAACATACATAGTGATCGTCTCAGAGGCTTTAGCCTCGTTTTTCTGATTCTCCTGTGTGTGCTTATCATTAGATGGCATGGTCAGCTCCATGGTCTGAGGCTTGCTCAGAGTGGTGCAGAGCATGAAGAAGGTTATAAGCAGCATGAGCATATCCACCATAGGCGTAAAGTCTACGCGGACATTCATTTTCTTTTGTTTGCTATCTTTCTTACTCATTTTACTTGTCCTCCTCTTGCTTTAACTGCGTGATCATGTAATAATGGCTTTCATCCATATCCTGAAGTTCACTCATAACCTTTTTGACGGTCTTGTATGGAGTAGTCGCATCTGCCTTAAGTGCGATTTTGACATTCGTGTTTGCTGTACGAGCCACACTCACCCATTGCTGGAATTCACTCATTGAACCTTTGATTGAGTCAAGAGGAATGCCTTTGGTTGGAAGCTCTTTTTGACGAGCTTTTGCGGGAGATTCAAGATAAGTTCTGAGCTCGCCCATAGGAACACCAAAAGTAGATTCAGACTTGAAAGTCCCTTTCTCCTGTGCTGACAGTGTGATGCCAAAGGCACTGGCCATACCGTCAAGAGTGGTACCGAGCAAATCAGTATTGTCAATACTCATAAACACCTGGCCTTCGCCTGTTGGCTTGCCAGCTGCGTCCTTTTCTGGACTTATCAATATAGTGAGGACGCCATTCTCGGGCACCTTTATCTCAGACACTGATCCTGGCGTGTTGACCTTCACGGGCTCATTCTTTACGAATGTAGAGGTGAGCATGAAGAAGGTCAGAAGCAGGGTCATAACGTCTGACATAGGCGTCATGTCGATCCAAACATCACTCTTCTTAATTTTTACTTTACCCATAGCGATAATATTTTAAAGGGTTCGCAAAAATTAAGCCTCTTCTGCATGATTTGCTTCGTATGTCTGAGCAATTGAATAACCAACCTCGTCGAGGGCATATGTCAACTTGTCAACCTTGTTGGTGAAGTAGTTGTAAGATACAACGGCGCACCAAGATGTTGCGATACCGAATGCGGTGTTGATCAAAGCCTCAGAAATACCTTGTGAAAGCGCGGCAGAGTCAGCGCCACCACCTGCAGACAATGCTGAGAATGAACGGATCATACCAGTTACAGTACCAAGAAGTCCGGTCAATGTACCCAGTGTGACAATCGTTGCAACGATAGGCAAGTTCATTGTCAGAGTCGGCATCTCAAGCTGAGTAGCTTCCTCGTGAGCCTGTTGGATCTTAGCCACCTTCTGTGCTTTCTTCAGAGCTGCATTAGCACCAGTTTCCATATCTTTGTAAGCGCTCAGAGAAGCCTGTACAACGTTTGCTACAGAACCTTTCTGCTTGCCGCAGAGTTGCTGTGCCTTAGCGAAATCGTTCTCGTTAAGAGCAGCTTTGATGTTAGCGACGAATTTTGGAAGAGATCCTTTGCCGAAAGCTGTGCGAAGTGCCATGGTGCGCTCAATAGACATAGCGATAACTGTGAGGAGCAAAGTGTGGATCAACGGAACGACGATACCGCCTTTGAAGATAGTTCCCCAAACATCGATTGGTGTTGTCTTTGTCTCGTCTGCAAAGTGTGATGGGCTTGCAAACCATGTAAAGAACAAAACAAATGCGATGATAGCGCAAACGACGATAATCCAGAATGCACCTCTTACTCCCTGAAAGCCTTCAGATTTTTTCTTTTGGCTGGCTGTTTTTTGTGTAGTTGCCATAATTTTTACTTTTAAAATTTTAGTTATTAATAAATTTAAGTTGTTAAATCACTTTTATCTGCTCGCCTTTTAAGGTCACACGTGAATGTGAACTCTTGTAATTCAGATGGCAAAGATAATAATTAATGGGCAACAATGAGCGTAATTAAGAAGTTTTAACGATATATTTTTCTAATATTAATCAATACATCTCCTTCCTCAATTATTCATTGTAGCTTAGTTAAAGTTTCTTTAATTCTTTTGATTGCCTCTCGGATGTTTTCATCGCTTGTAGCGTAACTCATCCTGAAGCATTCCGGATCTCCGAAAGCATCCCCGCCTACTGTTGCCACATGACCGATTTCTAAAAGCATCATTGCCAAGTCGGTGGAATTATTAATCACTTTGTCTTGATATCGCTTGCCATAGAAACTGCTGCATTTAGGAAAAAGGTAGAAAGCACCTTCGGGCTTGTTGACTTCCAATCCTGGGATTTCTTTCGTCAGACTTACGATCAGGTCTCGTCTCCTTTTGAAGGCTTTTCTCATTTCTTCCACGCATCCCTGATCTAGTGTGTAGGCTGCTTCTGCTGCTTTTTGGCTTACGGAGCATGGCCCGCTAGTATATTGACCTTGAAGCTTGTTGCATCCTTTTACGATCCATTCCTGTGCGGCAATGTATCCGATTCTCCATCCTGTCATGGCATAAGCCTTGGAAACTCCGTTTACAACGATCGTTCTTTCCTTCATTCCGGGGAACTGGGCAATACTTTCGTGATGTCCGATATAGCTGATATGCTCGTATATTTCGTCAGCGAGTATGAAAAGGTCGTTGTGTTTCAGTATGACATCTGCCAGGGCTTTGAGTTCGTCTTTTGAATAGACACTTCCTGTGGGGTTGCTTGGTGAGCAGATGATCACCATTTTTGTCTTTGGCGTGATGGAGGCTTCCAGCTGCTCTGGTTTCATCTTGAAGTTTTGTTCGAATCCCGTGTTTATGATGACAGGAACGCCTCCGGCAAGCTTCGCCATTTGTGGATAACTTACCCAATAAGGAGCCGGAATGATGACTTCGTCTCCGTCATTAACCAGTGCCATGATAGTGTTGCATACACTTTGCTTGGCTCCATTGGAAACCAGTATCTCGCTGATGCCATAATCAAGGCCGTTCTCACGCTTCAGTTTTGCAGAGATGGCTTTCCTTAAATCAGCATAGCCAGGAACTGGAGAGTATTTGGAGTAGTTGTCGTCAATAGCTCTTTTGGCCGCATCCTTGATGTGGTCAGGTGTGTTAAAGTCCGGTTCACCTACACTCAGGTTGATGACATCTATGCCCTGTGCTTTCATTTCACTGCTTTTCTGTGACATTGCGAGGGTGGCAGATGCCGAAAGGCGGTTCAAACGTTCAGATAACTGTGCCATATTGCTTTTTTCTTTATTATAGGTACAAAGTTAATCATTTTATTCATTATAATGAAAAAAAACTCGCATTATTTCGTAAAAGCACCTTGAAAAACGTCAGAGTTGATTATTTCAGGTGTAGATTATGCCCCATTCTGTCACGCTTGGTTTTCAAATACCGCTCGTTATACTTGTTGGGCGTAATTTCAATAGATACATTTTCTACGATTTCCAAACCGTAAGCCTCTAAGCCAACACGTTTGACAGGGTTATTAGTCATGAGGCGCATTTTGTGCACTCCCAAATGGCGGAGCATCTGAGCTCCACAACCGTAATCTCTCTCATCGGGTTTGAATCCGAGGTGGAGATTGGCATCTACAGTGTCATAGCCTTCTTCCTGCAATTTGTAGGCGGCAATCTTGTTCATTAGTCCAATGCCGCGTCCTTCCTGCTGCATGTATATCAGTACGCCCTTACCTTCTTTTTCGATCATCTGCATGGCCTTGTGTAGTTGTTCGCCACAGTCACAGCGGAGGCTTCCGAGTATATCTCCTGTGGCGCATGACGAATGTACGCGCACGAGGATGGGCTCGTCTTCCTGCCAATTGCCTTTTACCAGTGCCATGTGCTCAAGGCCGTTGCTCTCCTGACGGAAAGGTATGAGGCGGAAATGACCATACTCCGTAGGCATTTCTACCTCATCACCTACTTCTATGATGGATTCGCATTTCAGGCGATAAGCTATCAGGTCTTTGATGGTGATGATTTTAAGATCCCATTGCTTTGCCATTTTCTGTAGCTGTGGCATGCGGGCCATAGTGCCGTCTTCATTCATGATTTCCATCAGTGCTCCCACTGGATGTAAACCGGCAAGTTTACAGAAGTCTACCGTTGCCTCTGTGTGTCCACTTCGCCTTAGTACTCCGTTGTCTTGGGCATAGAGAGGGTTGATGTGCCCAGGTCGCCCAAAAGTCTGTGAAGTGGATTTTGGATCAGCGAGGGCTTTGATGGTTTCAGCTCTGTCATGTGCAGAGACGCCAGTAGTACAGCCCTCCAACTTGTCTACGGTAATAGTGAAAGGGGTGCCCAATGCAGAAGTATTGTCCGTTACCTGGTGCGGCAGTTCTAATTCTTCGCATCGGCTGATGGTAATCGGGGCACATAGTACACCTCTTGCATTTCTGAGCATGAAGTTCACCTTTTCAGGAGTGATCATTTCTGCCGATGTGATCAGATCACCTTCATTCTCACGGTCTTCATCGTCTACGACGATTACAAACTTACCCTCTTTGAAATCTTTTATAGCATCTTCGATGTTGCTAAGTTTGAATTCTCCCATATGTGATTATATTCTATTTTTTTACACCTTATTATATATGTATCTTTGAGCGTGATATGACATTGGCATTCGTCTGGCGGATAACTTTTAGATCTTTGAACAGCCGGATTCTGAAGCTCCACATTCTGAAGTAGAAGAAAATGCCGGTGGGCAGGAATACTCCTGCGACAATGTTTATCCAGCGCCTCTCGAAAGGTCTCGTGTGAGCTTTTACTGCCAAGATTGGATAACAGTTGAGCTCGTTCAGTATGATATTGTCTCGTGTGTTCGATAGGTCTTCTATAATCGATTCCAGCTCGTCGCTGATACGTTCAATCTCATGATCTGGTTTATATTTGAAAAACAGTCTGATGGCATTAGGCGGTGACTTGAGGTTCTGAAGGCGTGAATACTCGGTGATATCTTTGTTCATCGCAGTAAACTTCCTTGCGTCTTCAGCATAGTTGGGATCTTGGATGATGACTTCCTTGCCGTATACATGCCGCTTCGTTCGCAGGCCGAGCATGCGCATGAAGAGACTTTTCCATAAGTCGAGGTTGAATACCATGGAGTCGTTGTTGGCCTTATAGGTCACGAAAATGGCTATAGGTGTCAGTACACCGATAGCAAGTCCTTTTCCAAACCAAATCGCCCATATTCCTTCGCGTGCCATTCGATATCCTGTATCGTCGAGGATAAAATAGAAAATAAATACGAGTACCGATACGATGATAGGTATACCCAGTCCTCCTTTTCGGATAATTGCACCTAAGGGGGCGCCGATGAAGAAGAATATCAGACACGAAAGAGCAAGCGTGAACTTGTTCATTTCCTCTATCTTGTGCCGTCGGATAAGCCAGTCTCCATCTGTGGTTACAATTTTTTTGAATTCCAAGTCGGTCACTTCGGCTTGTACCTTGCTGAGGGAGTTTTCTACCACCGTACGTTTTTCGCTGTCGGAAAGTTTGCTGTAAAGTGAGTCAAAATTGAGCGTCTGTGCCTTTTCTATTTTCAAGGCTTTCAGAGAATCCGCCTTTGAGACCGTGTCTTTTCTGTAATACGACATCTTGGCATCAGCCATAAACACTTTTCCTATGCTGTCATAGCGTATGGTTATTGAGTCTATATCACTTCTTAGCTGGGCAAGGCTTTTGCCTCTTGAATTATTGGAGAGAGTGGAGGCATCCGTAAGGTTGAAGTCTCCATCGAAGTCGAGGATGATTTTTTTCTTTGCAAAGGTTTCGCGGCGATAAGGGATGGCAGCGGTATTTCCGAATTCTGATGTCTGCATATTCTCAAACCATTCCCCACTCCAAAGGTTCAGTATAAGGTGTTTCTTCTCTTCCGTCGACTGAAGCATTCCAGAGTCGGCCAATATGATGGCCTGGTCCTCATAACTGTTTGTCATTCGGTAAATCATGATGCCATAGAGTTTACCGGTATTCATGTTTTTTTTCTGCACATAGAAATTGCAGTTGGGGATTCCATCATAGAAGATTCCTTCCGGGATTTCAAGTTCCGGGCTCTTCTGCTTCATTGATACGAGCAACTGCGTGATCTTCTGGTTGGCCATCGGGCCGACATTGTTCTGAAAGACAAACGAGGCTATCATAATCAAGACGGTGATCACGATGAGCGAGCGAAGCGTCTGCATGAGTGAGATGCCTGCAGATTTGATAGCTGTAAGCTCACTGTTCTCGCCAAGGTTTCCAAAGGTTATCAGTGAAGATAGAAGAATGGCAAGGGGTAGGGCCTGCGGCACCAGCATCAAGCTCATGTACCAGAAAAATTGCCCCAAGACATCAAGTGTGAGACCTTTTCCTATCAGATCGTTCACATACTGCCATAAAAATTGCATCATCAGCACGAAAAGACAGATGAAGAAAGTCCCCACGAACAGTAAGCAGAACTGCTTGACTATGAATATGTCTAATTTTTTGATTCGAAACATTTTGTGTCCGCTTGTTCTATCGTATACGCATATCAGCCTGCAAAATTAGCATAAAAATCTCAAAAACGGGTCTTTTTTGAGATTTTTATTAATAGATAGGTGATTTTATTTTTAATTTATCTTTTCCAAAAAAAAGATGACCGACAGGTGGTACAGGGTGGGGTGTTATCTTTCTACTTTTGCTTTCAAGCATCAGCGGTCATCATGGATATTTGCAGTCTTTGGGGGAATCAAATAAAGGTTTTTTCTTTGGGATATTAATAAAATCGAAATATTTTTTTGGAGAATTGAAAACTTTGTATTACCTTTGCACCCGTAAATAATCCAATGATGGCGGGATAGCTCAGCTGGTTAGAGCGTCGGATTCATAATCCGGAGGTCGTGGGATCGTGGCCCACCCCCGCTACAAAGATTATTAAGGAGTTGCGAGTTTCTCGTAGCTCCTTTTTCTTTTCTGCCAACACTCAGTGGGCATGCTGTGGGAGGCATCTGTGGCTCATAGTCATAAAGCTTGTCTTTCCTTTTGTTTTTTAGCCGATTTGTGATTTTGACAAGGTTATGGTCTTTTTTTCTTTTCATCGAATTCAACAGGTTCTATTACCGTTCTGATAGGAAAGAGGTTTCTTTTAGTTGTTAAAAGATGGTCTTCTATACCTTAAAAGGCTATCTTCTGCATCATAAAAGGTTACTGTTTGCTATCCAAAAGGTCATCTTTTACAAGAAAAACTGTTGCACTTTGATTTTCAAGGAGTTACAAACTGAATTTTCGGGTTCTGTATTCCGATTTCCCCCTGTATGATTTTATTTGCAACAATCTGAAAGTTTATCGATGAAGGGTTATTGGACTGCCTTACAAAACAACCTGTTTTACATTTTGGAGAATCACCAATTTTCTCTCTTGGATGTTTTTGGTGAAATACGAGAGTCGGAAATTAAAGAGATAATCTATAGGTCTTCCGTGGAGTCTCGGTAGATGATGTTGGCATCTACTACGACTTTTTCATTTTTGTCTGATAGATGTTCTATGTGCTTGATGACCAGTTTTGCCGCCTTCTGACCCATTTCAAACTGTGGGGGCTCTACGGTTGTCAGTTGGGGAGTGACAATCGTACTCAGATCTGTTCCTGAGAATCCTGCTACTGCCACATCTTTCGGTACCTTTCTTCCCAGTGATTTTAGTCGGTTCATGACTCCGATAGCCAGTGTGTCTGTAAATGCGAAGATAGCATCGAAATCGTATTTCAGAATGCGGTCTACGGCAACAGCGCCGGAACCGTAGCTCAGTCCCTCTGATTGGATGACTAGTTTCGGGTCATATTCGAGCCCGTGTTTTTCCAGTGCTTCCCGATAGCCTTGATATCGGAGCACAGAGTTATACACCACATTATTGTCTGCTCCGATATAGGCAATATGCTTTCTTCCTGCCCGGATCAGATGCTCTACGAGAAAGAAAGCTTTTGTCTCGTCGTCGATGATGACTTCCGGGGCTTCGAGATCATAAGGGATGCGGTCATAGAAGACCAGCGGTATGTGTTTGTCTATGATTTGCTGATACAGTTCGGTGTTTTTGTTGTAGTCACACCGGCAGGCGATGATTCCGTCAATCATAAACTGGAGCATGATTTCTATGTTGGTGCGCTCTTTTTCCGGGTCTTCACTTGATGAAGCAATAAGCACTTTATAATTATTTCGGTAACAAACATCCTGTACGCCTTCTATGACTTTCGCGGCATAGGGGGTGGACATTTCCGGTACTAATACACCAATAGTTTTTGTGTGCCCGTATTTCAGATTCGTAGCTACAGGATTAGGCACATAGCTCATTCTTTTTGCCATTTGCAGAATCTTCTCCCGGGTTTCTTTTCGGATGTTAGGATCATTATTCAGAGCTCTTGACACAGTAGAAACAGATACAACTAATTCGCGGGCAATGTCTTTAATTGTTACGTACTTCATAGGTGATATTTTGTGCTTTTTTATAGTTTCTTGATACAAAGATATAACTTTTATTGGACTTTTGTCTATAAAATTGTTATAGTCTTTCAAAAGTTTACATGATTTAACTTATTCCACAAAATGCAAACGTTTCCATTTTTTTCAAACGTTCCCGCAAACGTTTGAATTTATTTTTTTCAAAATATTATTTCACTTCTGTAAAGATTCTGTTATCTTTGCTGACGTTAAAAACCTAAAATATAAATTATCTGACGTGAAAATATAATGACTTTGTGACACATAGGAAAACCGATAAAAAGATATATTCCTTATTTTTGATGTTGCAAGTCTAAATTGAATGTATAATATTTTAAACCTTTTGTTATGAATTCAAACGTTAAAAAATTTACCTACAATCGTGAAAACGTGAAGGCCGGTATTCTTCACTTTGGTGTTGGAAATTTTCATCGTGCTCATTTGGAGTATCTTACTAATCTAATGTTGGAACACAATCCTGATCAGCACAATTGGGGAATCTGTGGGGCAATGATTCTCCCGCAGGATGAACGCCTGTATACTGCTTTGCACAATCAGAAAGGCGAGTATACCCTGACAGTCTGTGGACGTGACGGAAAAGACCAGGCGTGGCTCATCGGTTCTTTGGTTGAACTTTATTGGGGTCTGAACAATCAGGAGGCTATCCTCAACAAGATGACTGATCCTTCTGTTAAGATCATTACAATGACTATCACCGAAGGCGGATACAACCAGGAAAAGTCTACCGGGCGCTTCATGCTCGAGAATGAGATGGTAAAGCATGATCTTGAAGACCGCAAGCATCCTATAACGGTCTTCGGATATGTTGCTGAGGGGCTTCGTCGCAGACGCGATGCGGGTGCTGGCAAGATCACGATTCTTTCTTGCGATAATCTGCAGCATAATGGCGATACAGCCCGCAAGTCTTTCACAGCCTTTATGGAGGCTCAGGATAAAGAGTTATATGCTTGGCTGAAGGATAATGTCACCTTTCCTAATAGTATGGTCGATCGTATTACTCCTGCTACAAAGCCTGATGATGTGAAGCGTCTCAACGAGCGTAACGATACTCATGATGAGGCTCCTGTCTACACAGAGGACTTCATCCAGTGGGTTGTCGAGGATGACTTTGCTGCCGGCCGTCCAAACTGGGAGAAAGTCGGTGTTGAGTTCTGTAAGGATGTAAGTGCTTATGAGAACATGAAATTGTCTTTGCTGAATGCCAGTCATACGTTACTGTCTTATCCTTCATTTCTGAGCGGTTATCGTAAGGTGGATAAGGCTATGCATGATGATCGCATCGTTAAGTTTGTCCGTGATTTCATGGAAAAAGATATTACTCCTTATGTTCCGGCTCCAGGCAATACAGACTTGAATGAGTATAAGCAGACGTTAATTGAGCGCTTCGCCAACCGCACCGTCAGTGACCAGGTGGCTCGCCTCTGTTTCGATGGTGTCAGTAAGTTTCCTGTCTATGTCATGCCTAATCTTATCCACATGATTGCCGATGGTAAGGATATCACTCGTGTGGCTTATTTGATTGCTGCTTACCGCCATTATCTGAAATATCACAAGGATGACAAGGGTAATGATTTCGAGGTCGCAGAGCCTTGGCTGACAGACGATGATCGCAAACTTATTGCTGATGAAGATCCGAAGGTATTCTTGCATATTTCTCCATTCCAGAGTACAGACCTTGCTGCTTCTGAGAAGTTTACGACTCTTTATCTGAAGTTTACCGACGAAATTGTCAAGAAGGGTGCGATGAAAACTTTGGAGACCATTATCTGATAATTCTTTTTTCTCATTAATAATTAAATGTTCCGCAGACCCTTCTGTGGTTTGCGGAATTTTATCTATGTTCCTTTTGAATTAGTAATATGATACAACACAAAAAATATAGTCTTGGCCCATTTGTCTTTCTGACTTTTGTTTATTTCCTTGTAGGTTTTCTTACAACGATTAATGGCCAGTTTCAGGGACCGCTGAAGATAGCTTTTCTTAATGATGCAGGGGAGATGAAGAACACCTTCACCACTTTGATTTCTTTCTTTTTCTTCCTGGGCTATTTGCTCAATAGCAATGTTGCTGGCCGATGGATCAATAGTCATGGATATAAAGTTACGATGCTCAGGGCACTTAGTTGCATGATTGTCGGCCTGCTGCTTTATGATCTGGCTGCTTATGTGGTCGTGAACTATGAGAATGTCCGCATTTATTACCAAGGAGGTTCTATTCCTTGGGGCTTTGTCATTTTCCTGTTGGGTTCGTTCCTGATGGGCACTTCGGCTGCCATTCTTCAGGTGGTCATCAATCCGTATGTGTCTGCTTATGAACTGCCTGGTACCAAACCGGCCCAGCGTCTGAATATTGTTACCGCTGTCAACTCTTTCGGTACAACCATTGCCCCGTTCTTCGTAACGATGGTCATATTCTCAGGGGTGTCTCTTGATAAGGTAACAGCATCTCAATTGTTGGTACCGTTTCTTGTTATTGGCCTTGCCATCTTTCTTGTTACTGTTGCATCTGCCAAGATGAATCTTCCTGATCTTGCAGCAACGCGTGCAGAGGGGAAGCAGAAACTGGAGCGTAGTGTCTGGTCGTTCCGCCACTTGACATTGGGTGTCATCGCCATTTTCTTTTATGTAGGAACAGAGGTTTCTATCGGTTCTAATCTGAATCTGCATGCTATGGAACTCATCCAGAATGGTCATGGTGTTTCTTTCTTCGGCATGAAAAAGCTGGTTATTGGTAATATGGATATGGGTATTCCGGCATTACTTGCTACCATCTATTGGGGTGGTTTCCTGGTTGGTCGTTTTATTTCCACATTCTTCCGTGATTTTAATCCACGTAAGACTCTGATTGCAACAACCATCATCGCAACAGTTTTGATTATCATTGCTATGATTACTGAGAATTTGTGGTATCTTGCTGCTGTTGGTCTTTTCCATTCTGTCATGTGGAGCTGTATCTTCACCCTTTCGACTCAAGGATTGAAGGAGTACACATCGAAGGCTTCTGGCGTGTTTATGATGGGCGTGTTCGGTGGAGCTGTGTTTCCTGTTGCACAGGGTTTCTTTGCCGATGTGTTGGGAAGCTGGCAGTATACATGGATGATTGCCATCGTATGTGAGTTGGTCATGTTGGCTTATGCCCTTTACGGATATAAGGTGAAAGACGAATGGTGTTTGAACAACCTCGATAAATAATATAAATGTCGCACCTGTGTAGCTTTTTTGTAATGTCGAATAGATATCATTGCAGGTGTGATGAATAAAAATTGTTATTATGAATAATTGGTCAAAGAGAACAATGACTCTCCTCTTTGCATGCTGTGCCATTTCGGTTTCAACGTGGGCACAGAATGTGATAAAGGGCGAAGTCAAAGATGAGAGCGGTCAGCCTCTGATCGGTGCTACCGTCGTTGAAGATGGAACCCAGAACGGTGTGATTACAAATGCAGACGGTCAGTTTTCCATTAAGGCTCAGTCTGGCAAGAAACTTCGTGTTTCTTACATCGGCTACAAACCGAGCATCGTTGCTGCTAAGAACGGTGAGATGATGGTCGTGCTCCAGGAAGACGGCAAGAGTCTTGATGAACTTGTCGTTGTTGGTTATGGTATGCAGCACAAACGCGATTTGGTAGGTACTGTATCTCAGGTCAATGGAGATATTCTTGAAAATCGTCCTAATCCGAATGTCACACGTTCACTTCAGGGTGAGATTCCAGGCTTGACCATCACAATGTCTGACGGTAAACCTATCCGTTCTGGTGATATCAAGATCCGCGGTGCCGTCAACTCTATCGGTGCTGGCGGTTCTGCACTTGTTCTTGTTGATGGAGTAGAAGGTGATCTAAATTCTGTCAACCCTGAGGATGTTGAGAGTATTTCTGTGTTAAAAGATGCTTCTACAAGCGCCATATACGGTGCTCGTGGTGCTTTTGGCGTTATCTTGGTAACAACAAAGAAGGCTAAGAAAGGTGCACCTGTAGTACGTTATAGCGGTAACCTCTCTCTGATGGAGCGCACGGTTAAACCTGAGACGGTTTCCAACGGTCTTCAGTGGGCAACAGATTTCTATACGGCTTATGTGAACCAGCGTGGTAACACACCTAGCGCTATCGGTAATGTATTTAACACAGGTATCAGCAGTTGGGCTGATTGGTACGGTGAACTGCAGAAGCATGATGCTGATCCGACGCTGGAGAAGATGCGTGTCAATGAGAATGGTTATTATGAATATTATGGCAACACCGATTGGTTTGATGTTATTTACAAAGATAATACTTTTGCCACACAACATAACCTCAGTGTCAGCGGTGGTAACGATATTACGACCTATCTAATTTCCGGAGGCTATAACTATAATAATGGTATTTACTCTCAAGGCGGTGAGAATTTTCAGCGTTTCAATCTTAGAGCTAAGGGATCTTTGAAAATTAAGCCATGGCTGCTTCTGGAGAATAATACTGAACTTTGGACGCGTAAATATCATGAGCCTGCTGTCATGTATGCTTACTATCCTACGGATATGTCTTCCCTGATTCCTATCCAGCGTCAGATGGAGCAGCAGCTTTATCCTATGACTCTAGAGAAGAACCTAGACGGTACTTGGACTGAGGCTTCTGTTTATTCTGGATGGGCTGGCTTTTGCGATGGTGAT
>Ga0172378_10002854_pt1 | contig 16223 bp, 7 predicted proteins | sample GrowelOW332metaG_FD_119755 | JGI IMG/M metagenome (GOLD analysis project Ga0172378, IMG submission 119755) | Groundwater microbial communities from an aquifer near a municipal landfill in Southern Ontario, Canada - Pumphouse #3_1 metaG | ecosystem: Environmental > Aquatic > Deep subsurface >... | reverse complement strand
TTACTTGTACAGAGACAGTAAAACCTAATAGAATCAAAAATAATAATCTTTCAAATTTCTTCATTCTGTTAATCAATAATTACCATCAAAACACCCCAATATAAATAAAATATTTCTCATGCAGAATAACAATTTCACTCCATTAGTGAGTATGATGTGTTGAATAATATATATTGATATTTTCTGCATAGCAGCAATAAAATTTTCGACAAGTTTATAGCCACGTTGATTAGATATCATCGGTCAATCTACAATAGCCGCCTACGGGACAAATAACCACGTCCTGTTCCTCTGTACCAAAGACAATGATTAAAGGTCTTTTTCTCCTTCTCCGATAATTTTATTCGGCAGCTCCTGCTAAAATAGCATCCAATAAACGTTGATCATTAACTGTAGCATTTGTCCTATTAAAAACTGCGCCTGTATCCCAAAAAAATGGAACTACGCCCCTACTTGTTGCTTGGGTAGTAACAAACGTGTTCCAATAATCAACCGAAGCATTGTGTTTCTCCAAATCTTTAGGAACGTTTGCCGAATTACCACGCCTGTAAGCGCCATATTCACCCAACAACACAGGAATGCCTTTGTCCAGGAAATCCGTTTGTAGCATCTCAAATCCTTTAATCTGTTCATCCTCTTCTCCCCAGGTTGCATTGCGCTCCGGTTCAATCGTAGAATGATTTCCAGCACCCCAGTAGTAAAACATCTTGCCCCAACTTGCATCGTCTCCCAGTGCGCAAAATTGGTATGGCGTATAATTATGCCATTCATACATCATCCGATTGGGTGTGGGATCTGTAGGGAAATCATCAACACCAAATAACTCAGCATCTCCTTGTATTACAAGCACCCTATAACTATTACGTCCCCCGGTAGAACGAACGGCATCGACAAATGTTTGGTGATATGAGAGCAACACACTCATTTCTTCTGAATTACTCGTATTCGGTTCGTTGGCACTGGCAAACATCAGATGCTCATCAAAATCGCGCATAGCAGTTGCTATTTGTTCCCAAAATGCTTTTTGTTTGGCGTTGACTGAATCTTTTTTAAGTGTAGTGCAATTGTTTTCAAGCCAACCGCCATCCCAATGAATATTAAGCAGAACGTACATGTTATTGCTTACACAGTAACCAATAACCTCTTTGACCCTGTTCATCCAATTAGCATCAATAAGCGCTTTATCCTTATCAGCCAAATGCGATATATTCCAGCCACAGGGGATACGAACAGCATTAAATCCGCTTTCCTTTAATTTCAATACATATTCTTCAGTAACCATCGGATTCCAACCCAGATTATTGCCTTCCCAGCCATTTTCACCACCAGGGGCTTCCAGTGTATTCCCGATATTTATTCCTAAACCCATTTTAGCAGCCAGCTCTAATGCATTGCTACTCATACCTGACGAATCAGGTTCTTTGGGCGATGTATTGTAGGATGGATATATTAAAGTAGCTTGCGAGACTAAAACCCGCCGGGACTGGCCGTTTGACGAATTAATGTTCAATACAGTTGAGCGTATTGCACCAGTATTATTAGTCGATAGTGTTGTTATTTTGATAGTAAATGTGCCATCACTCCCGTTTGTTTGGTCTAATTGCAGCCACGATATAGCAGAATTGCTGATACTCCATTGGTCATCGCAAGTTATCTTCAACGCTGATTCACCCCCTGCCCCAGCAAAACTAATCTCGTTTTCTGAAACCGATAGTACAGGTTCCACAGACGCATTTTGGTGGCAGTATACGAAAGAAAATATCAATAGAAAAAGTGTTACTATTTTAAAAGAGGTATTGATGTTCATTTCTATTTTACTACTAATGTTTAATTTTTTCACTGACTAAAAACGATCATATGAGGATTGCCCAAATTTTCATTGTACAACCACCATCTTCATTAAAAAACTGGTATAAAAATTCTTAAAAATGAGCACTTAAATTTTGCAAATAGAAATTTGTCAGGTTTTAAAACCTGACAAATTCTATAGGAATATGACACATTAACTATTTACACTAGTCGAAAATCTAATAACTGGCAAATAAAAAATCACCTTTTTACTACCCTAAAATTATCAAATGCTGCATCAAAACTTGTAGTGGCAGAGGTACCGTAGTTATGTATATAGAGTGTCAAATTACCCTTTCCCGAGGCAATATCTAATAAGTCTGAAACTTTTGTAATAGAAGTACCTTTACCATCTCCAAGATTAGCATCCTTTGTACGAAATTCTGATAACGGAATTGTTACTGTTTGCCAACCATCTGTAGTATAAGGGGTTGTTTTTGATGAAGATATTTTCCAAGGCTCGTATCTTGCCACATAATCACTGTTCGTACTTTCTATAATAATCGTACCTCCTTCCCATGGTTCTGGAACATTAATTTCAAATTTTAATGCCCAACTATTGCCGGAATCGTTTAAATTATCCTCCGACACCCATGCAATATCACTATTACGAATAGCATTCCCATCATCACCTTCACCTCCTTCCAGTATGTCGCTTTTTAATTCAATGTACATTCCTAATCCTACTCCAAAATAAGCATTGTATGACGGCCAGCCAGAATTTGGATCCGAGCTGTTCAGGATGCCTCCACCCCACCATGCATAACCAAAATAATCACCCCATTCATAATTAGCTATAATGCCAACACCACCTTCATTTAGAAAATTTACATCATTAACCTTATATGCTGTTGTAGATGTTCCTAAAGGTGTTTCAACAATTACAGGTCCTCCCTCATCTGATAACGAAGGTGCTGTAAATTTGATAATACTATCTGTTAATACTTCATATGAGGTAATAGGCGTTCCTGCAAAAGATAAATTATTAACGGAAATAAAATTATTTCCATAGATATATACAACATCTCCCTCTTTTGGTATTTCATAGGAGATGCTTGTAATTATCGGTGGTCCTATTATTTTAATCGAAAAACTACCACTTCCAATATTTGTTGTATAACTAATCGTATTTGCCAGCGAAGCATCGCCACCTGACAATTCAGCAGGCACCTGTACAGTCACACTGGAGTCAGTATATGCCACATTGGTCAAATCAGCAGCAATGCCCTGAAATGCGATATTTGTGGCATCCTTAAGATTATACCCAATTATATCGATTAGCTGACCTGTCACTAAAGAATTAAGGATTGTATTATTGGGCGAGGCAGCAGAATTTCTTACATAAGAAATAATTGGCGCACCAGTAATATTAACTTTAAAAGTAGCTGTCCCGTTCCCGTTAATAACAGTAAGCTCATTCTGGGTGTCTACCGACACTGATTGAAACGGAATAGAAGGTATTTGTACAACAATATAAGTATCAGAAAAGTAAGTAGTATTAATCGTGGCAGCAATACCGTCAAAATACACCTGATTAACTCCGCTTAAATTTTTCCCCACCACTACTACCCATTGATCGGCGCTCACCGTCTCCAAGACAGTATCGTTGGGCGAGGCAGCATAATTAAGCAGGTAAGAGATGGTCGGAGAAAAACTATCTTCTTTTTCGCAGGATGGCAGTATCATAATACCTACTGCTATACATAAAAGCAGCAAGTAATGAATGTTATCTGATAAAATCTTTTTCATAATTAACTTATTTTTATGATTTAGAATGAATATGGAACAGGTGCCTTTGACAACTTCGGGTTGGCTGTTATTTCAGACGAAGGTATCGGGAGTTTAAACGAATTAATCGTTGCGGGAGTAATTTCACCAAAAGGATCCCCCGGTGTTGCAACTCCATCACTATACGAAAAATTAACACGCTCGCCACCATTAAGAAGATCGATAGCTTTTTGAGGATTGTAGTAAGAAAGGCTAACTAAATCAGGCCAATATTGACTTTCGGCAGCGAACTCGATTCTTCTTTCTTTTAACAATGCATCCGCATTCAGAGAAACAACGGTCTCTAGACCAGCCCTTGTACGCACCTTATTAAAATACAACAGCGCATCGGCATCTGTTGTTGTCTCATTATTGCCAAGAATTGATTCGGCATATACCAAGTACACATCGGCAAGGCGCAACAACGCATTATGCTCTGCCGAAGACGTTAAAGTCATTATCGACACATTATTATCTTTCTTTGTACCAATAATGTGTTTTTTTAAACCGGCATCTCCTGTATATGTAAATCCACCTCCGGCAGCATTTAACTCAGCATAATAGTCACCCTTAAGCATAAAAGTTGCTTTGCGTCTTATAGTATCGTCCGCTGAATATTGAAGAAACATATCGTAAGTCGGCATTATCGAAAACCATCCAGCCTGTCCATCTGCAGAAATTTCAGTACCGCCGGAAGAATAAATCTGCAACATATTCCCTTCAAGCCAACCACCAACACTGGGATCCCACCGAAGTGCAAACAGCGCTTCATCATTATAATTATTTGCAGTTTTAAACAGATCGGCATAATTGTCCATCAATTCCAGACCACTGTATTTACACACATTGCCAGCATATAGCTTAGCACTATCCAAAAGTGCCTGGTTACGCTCGCCACTTAAACCCGACCATGACAAATATACTTTACCCAACAGCCCTTGAGCCGACCATGAAGTAACCCTTCCACGTTCCCAATCAGAGCCAATAGCCGCGGGGAGATTTTTGGCAGCAAATGTCAGGTCATTCACAACAAATTGGTAAACATCATTCACCAAATTAAGTGAAACCAACGGAGAAGTAGTAAGCGTGTTATTATCTTCTATAATAGGAACATCACCCCACAACAAAGCCAAATTGTAATAAGCGTATCCACGAATAAACCTAGCTTCGGAAAGGGCTGCGTTCTTATCTGCTTCAGGAACAGATTCGGGTGTCTTTTCATTAATCGAATTGATGGTGGTGTTACAATGTGCAATTACCTTATACATATCTCCCCAATTAGCGATCACAGCACCATTTTCACCGGTAACCGAAAAAGTATTGAGCTGCACGGCATCATCATTATAACCCAACACCATATTCCCGCTCATTACGTCACCTATTGTTAAATAACTATTATAAGTCCATGAAGCCCATTGCGAACCTGCATATAAGGCAGCAGTTGCCAGCTTCAAATCGGAAGTAGTTTGATAAAAGTTTTCAGTACTAATCTCAGATAAAGGAGCGCGATCAAGAAAGTCTTTACTGCATGAAGCGAATAATCCGGCAACGGCAAGTGCCAGATAATATATGTTTGATTTTAGTTTCATAATATTAGTTATTTTATTTCGACAATGTTATATTCACTCCAAATGTAAACCTCCGGGACTGAGGATAGAATCCATTATCAATACCTGCATTTGTCGGATCCCATGAACCAATTTCCGGGTCCATGCCTGAATACTTAGTAATAATAAAAGCATTTGTTACACTCGTAAAAACTCTTAAAGAATTAATGTGAGCCATTTTCAAAAGATTCTCAGAAAAAGTATAACCAAGCGAAATGTTTTTACATCTTACAAAAGAGCCATCTTCAATGTATTTGTCAGAGAATCTGGTGTTTTCGTTTGTCTGGTCATTCCTAACGCCCGGGATATCCGTATCCGAATTAGTAACATAAACATTGTAAGGGTCAGAATCTGATCCTTCAGAGTCGATTAAAGCAAGTTTTGCATAATTACTCAATGATCTGAAATAGCCATAACTCGATATGGGATTTTCGGCATTCACTCGCAATTGATTAAATACTTTATTTCCAATACTGGCATTAAAAAACACATTCAAATCGAAATTTTTATAGGTAAACGTATTATTTAAACCCAATTGTACTTTTGGAACTGGAGATCCAAGATAGGTTTGGTCATTCTCATCAATTATACCGTTTCCATCCATATCTTTATACATGAGATCGCCATACCAAATACTACCTGAGGCATTCGCAAATAGCAATATTTCACCATTCTTTGACGGCCTGGCGTGAGGCTTAATGCCCTTTTCTTCGTCACCATAAACATCAACAGAAGATGAAAACACGCCTTCAACAACATACCCATAAAAATCGCCAACAGATCTGCCAACAACAGTCTTACTATAGTCTCCCATTATTGGTGCACCATCAGTATTGAGTTTCAATACTTTATTGATGTTTCGCGAAATAGTCATATCTGTTTTCCACGTAAAGTCCTTCCCCTTAATATTTGTGGTGCTTATCCTGATATCAAATCCTTTGTTCTCCATGGAACCCACGTTTACCCATGGTGCATCCAAACTACCGGGAGAATAGCCAATAGCTGTTCCGGAGTACATGGGTAAAGAAGCTTGCATGGCAAGACCATTTGTTCTTTTAAGATAAAAATCGACTGCGAAATTAAGCCGCCAGTTAAAAAATGTTCCATCAAGACCAATACTGGAATTCTTTGTTTGTTCCCATTCCAAATCAGGGTTCCCAACATTTTGAGTAAGTTGTGCTGTTGTGCTTACACCTGTGGGCACTGTAGCAAGTGTAGATGTATAAACGTAATCGCGGCCAGCCTGTCTGTTCGTTAATCCATAGCCTAAACGTAGCTTCAACTCGTTAACCTTACTCACACCTTTCAAAAAATTCTCGTTATTAAGTTTCCATGCCATAGCACCGGAGTAAGATAATATCCAGCGATTATTTTCTGCATACATGGACGACCCGTCTTCACGAATATTACCGGTAATCAAATATTTATCATTAATTCCCACATTTAAACGGCCAAAGTACGACTCGCTGGATTTATGGTCTTTCGACCCTTCATTTATTGCCGTAGTAGGATCACCACCATCAATTACATTCACATTATCGGATACATAACCGGTACGTGATGCATATAATCTCTCTGATTTTTCCAGCGACGCTTCATGCCCGGCCATTGCAGTTAGACTGTATTTAGCTGCAAATAGGTGAGAATATGTAATGTAATTCTTTATGGATGTATAAACACCTTGCTTGGATTCGGAGGATCCTTCGCTGGTCAATTTTTCCAAATTCCCCATTGTGTAACTTGGCTCATATACGTCTTCAGTAGCCATAGAAAAATTTATTGCAGCCTCATTTCTCAAGACCAACCCCTTAGCAAATGTAATCTCAGCATACAGATTGCCAAAAACCTGCTTCCTGTTTACCTTATCTTTATTAATCAATGCTATAGCGTAAGGATTTACCTTTTGTGCCACCCAACCAACAGTACTGGAAGAGCCCCCCCAACTGCCATCAGCATTTGTCACTTCGATGTCAGGAGTTTGCTCCAGTGCAGAGCGAATTACACTAGAATTCGTACTATTTTTATTCTCATCAATGTTCACCAATTGTAGACTGGTCCCAATTTTCAACCAATCTGTTGTTTTATTGTCAAGATTTAGACGGAAAGAAATACGATCAAACTTTGAGCCCAGGGCAATACCTTCCTCGCTTTGACTTGCTCCTGACAGCAAGTACTGAGTTCTGGCATCACCTCCGCTTACCGTAAGTGTATGTGTAGAAGAGGGTGCATTTCTAAAAAGTTCATCCTGCCAATCTGTACCTTTGCCTAAATATTTGGGATTAGAAAATTCAGGTCTGGTATCGAAGCCCCAGCCCCAGCCAGCATTTCTCTCATTTACAAAAGTTGCATATTCCCGCAAGTTCATTACCGGAAGTTTCTTTGTCAATTGTTGAAAACCGGTAGAAAATTGATATTCAACTTTAGGCGGCGCTATCCGTCCCCTCTTTGTTGTAATAATAATAACACCATCGGTACCTTTTGAGCCATAAATAGCTGTAGCAGACGCATCTTTTAACACATCTATGGATTCGATGTCGGAAGGATTTATTCCGGCTAACGGATTAGTTCCCCCTCCCACTGAAGCAATTCCCTGAAGTTCAACGCCATCCAATACATACAATGGCCCGGAAGCACTAAAACCAGTTGTTCCATGTATTTGTACGAAAACGTCACCTCCCGGTTGTCCCGACACCTGCTGAATAACCATTCCAGGTATTCTTCCCTGCAGGGATTGTTCTATGGTTACCGATTGCGACTGACGGATATCATCGCTACCAACAGAAGATACAGACCCTGTAACATCTTTTCGTTTTACAGAACCATAACCAATAACCACGACTTCATCGACAGACTTTGTATCCTCTTTTAAAGTAATGTCAATAAATTTCTGTCCCTGAACTTTAATTTCTTGGGGTTCAAAGCCGATATACGAAAAAACCAGCGTTTCCCCATTTTCTACTTGTAATAAATAAGCTCCGTTTTGATCAGTAATAGTGCCTGAAGTAGTACCTTTGATGTGAATCGTTGCCCCAATAAGAGTGGTTCCATCTGCATTCGATTTTACGACACCTGTTATGGAAATTTTCTGTCCAAAAGCAGGCAATACAAATAAATTCATTAGTACAATAACGATAAGACATCTCAGCCCTCCATGCAGCCATTTTATGCTTACACTTGATTTTAATTTCATAATGCATAGATTTAGTCTAATTTTAACAATGATTTCTTGGTTAATCAGTTAGAAACAACTAAAGTATAGCTTATATTAGAGGTTGAGAGTTCGCTATGTGTTTTATTAGGGTTACTATTGTATTATTTTTGAAATTGAAAAGACTTTCATAGTAAAAATTATTTATTTCTTCTGAATTACCGGTTCGCCTTCCGAAACATGAATATTTAATCCTAAAATATTAACATCTTCCACATTATCGAGTACAAAACCACGTTTGGCGGTGATATTACAATTTTCAAATACCACATTTTTGATCGGACTGTCTTTCAATCCATGCATATTGCCCACTGTTGATGTAGTTCCGGAAACATTGATAATTTTTACGTTGCGGAAAACAGGTAGCGGATCGGATGCCGGTTTCGGATTTACCATACGCCATTCCATGTTGAATTCGAATGCTTTGCGAGTATCTTTCAAAATGATGTCGCGGTAGATAATATCTTCGACAACTCCACCGCGGCTCGGTTGGCATTTGAAACGAATGGGAGCCCAATTATCTGCTTCCATCACACAATTCTGGATGGTCACATTGTGTATACCTCCCGATATTTCACTGCCCATCGACACACCTCCATGTCCGTAACGAAAAATACATTTTTCGATCAGAACAGACTCACAAGGCCGATTAACGCGACGTCCATCTTCATCTTTTCCTGATTTGATAGCGATACAATCGTCATTTACATCAATGTCGCATCCGGTAATATGAATGTCTTTGCTTGAATCAACATCAATTCCGTCTGACATTGGGATATTATGCTCAGCCCTAATGGTCAAATTTTCAACCTTAATATTTTCAGAATAAAGAATGAAAAGCCCCCAGCAAGCTTGATTTTTCAAATTCAAATCTGAAATTTCGGCGTTTCTGCAATTTTGAATAGCAATTAACCTTGGTCGTCCATAAGCTAGTCGTCCATTGGCTGAAACTATTTTTTTATTTTTATTAAGTTCAACCCATTGTTCTCCCGAACCATCAATTTCCCCTTCTCCTGAAACAGTAAAATTATTAATATTAAATATATTAACCAAGGCGGAAGTCCAATCTTGTTCCACGCCTTCCCAACGGGTAGCTACCACCTGATAATCTTTCAGATTAGTAGTACCTTTCAGTACACCGCCTTTTTCAATTCGCAGATCTACACCTTGTTTCATAAAAATGGAACCACTAAGAAAAACTCCTTGCGAAATCACAACCACACCACCACCATCAGCTTCACATTTGTTAATGGCCATTTGGATAGACTTTGTGTTGAGAGTTTGCCCGTCGCCTATAGCCCCAAACTGTGTAACCGGATATTCACGTTTTGAATTGTATTTTGCACTTAAATCACGATTTGCAACATAAGAAAAATATTCCCCAAGATTGCAGGTTCTTAAGGCTTTAATTCCCTCCGCAACAGTTAGCGCATTCAATTTAGCACCAATCATATTGGTATGCGTATGGTCGACAGGAAAAAATGTTTTGACTTTTTGGTCTCCCAGATTTTCATATTTTTCAGCGACCAATTCGTTCAAATCAATAAAAAAAGCTTGGTTCTGTTCAGCTTCTTCTTTCGCCCATTTTCCATACATATCAGATGCACGTTCCACTTTCCCATTTTCCCATTCATTTCGGGGAATCATCGATAAAACGATCGGTGTGGCACCTTTAGCTTTTGTTTCTTTAATGTATTCTTTCATATACCATCCATAGGTATGAACAATTTCTTTGGTTCCGTTGGGTTTAGTTACTTCCTGTGTTTCGTCGCCGATTCCACGTAAAGAGCCGCGAAATTTTCCCTCATCTGGTTTTGCTCCATCATTGTGACCAAACTGCATCAGCACATAATCACCTTTCTTAAGTTGTGGAAGGATTTCATCCCAAAGTCCTTCATTCCGAAAAGTTCGGCTACTGCGTCCTCCACGTGCTTTGTTTAAAACAATAACACGACTCGTATCAAAAAATGCAGGCAATTCGCGACCCCAGCCAACTATTGTATCGTTACCATTGGCAACCGTTGAATCTCCAATAATGAAAACTTTCAACTTTACTGGAAATACAATTTTGGGATTCTTAAGCAAATAGCTGTTAAGTTTACAATCTAGCATTGATCTTATTCCTTCAATCACAAGCGAAGCATTCATTTTAGCGCCTTCAGCCGAAGTATGTGTGTGGTCGCGTTTATAATAGTATTTTCCTGTCACCTGATTCTCTCCATAAGAATCGAGTTTGTCAGACATGCTTTTATTCAGATCGACAAACTTAATCTTCTCCTGACGAGCAACTTCCATTGCCCAATAAGGATAACTAGCAGGTGTACGTTTAATAAATCCATTTTCCCAATCATTGCGAGGAATTGGAGTAATAATTATCGGAGTCGCCCCTTTGGCTTTGGTTTCGCGAACCATTTTCCGGAGATACCAACCGTAACTATGAACAATCTCATGTTCTTTGGTAAGAATATTATCAATTTCTTCGGTCTCTTCGCCAACGCCTTTGATTGTTCCACGAGCACGGCTGTTATCATTCACCGGACTACTGTCGTTATGACCAAACTGCATCAACACAAAATCTCCTTTTCTTATTTGATCCAAAACTATCTGCCACAAACCTTTGGATTGGAATGTTCGACTACTGGTACCACCTAACGCATGATTTTCAACTTTAACTTTGGCCATGTCAAAATATTGTGCAATCGGGTCGCCCCAGCCCCAGAGACCACCAGCACCATTGCCCTGACCATTTTTCACTGTAGAATCTCCAATTATAAATACGGTAGGTTTTTGTTTCGCATTGGCGTTTATCTGGAAAATAAGTACAACTGCGATAATGATTAATTTTATACGGTTCATTTTAGTTTTTATTTTGCCACAGAGAAAAAACAGAATTAACAAAAAATTATGACTCTGTAACCTCTGTTAAAACCCGATTTTATCTGTGATATTTTTAATTCATTGTTAATTATTTACGTCAAAAACAAATGCAGATGAAGTCATAAATTTTCCTCCCTGCGAGGCAACAAATAACTGGGTAGGTTTTCCATTTCTCATAAGTATTTGCGGACGCTCAAAACGACCATACTTCTTCAGATTTGATGGTGCTGGTGGTTGTTGCAAATAATGACTGTATCCGAAATAACTGATTTTAGGTTCCAGCCAGTGAATGCCATCGTCAGATTCCAAAATGATTCCAACTTCATGATCAAAACGCCCCATGTCACGGGCCAGCATATAAAATCGGCTATCTTCAATAAACACATTGCCATCTTCCAGTTGACGATTATTGCCCAAGCTAGAATAATCGATGATCGGATTTCCAAAATATTTAACATACGGACCTTCCGGATTATCAGCAATAGCTAATCCGTATTTGCGATTTCCACGAATGGCAGGATTTACTGGATGTTCATATTCATTGGTATTCCACGATTTATAATACAACCAATATTGCCCATTAGGGTGTTTCAAAAAAGAGGGATTCGAAGTACAATGATCGTCCCACGCACCAATTTCACCAACTTCGAGTAAACATTTCTCCGGACGTATCCATGGACCGTTCAACGAATCAGAGGTTGCCAAACCTATTCTTTTGGTATTTGTTTTCCCATTAGAATTCCCCATATAAAACAAAAAGTATTTTCCATCGACCAATTGAATATGCGGATTATGGCAGGTAGTTCCGTCAAAAAAACCTTCGCCACGAGGAGCCATAATAGTTTCAATACCATAATATGGACCTTCTGGTTTGTCAGCCACAGCATGTGCAATCTCCGAACTATTGATCCAGCCACCCATTCCATTTTTTGCATCCCATCGCGAAAAAAATACGTGAATCTTCCCATCCGGAGCCACAATAGGACTGGTCCCCCAAACGTAATATCCAGGCAGTTCCAAAATCCGAACAAGCGGGTTTAAACGTTTGGCAAAAACAGAAATATCTTCCGGTTTATATTTTAAATTTTGGAAAGCGGCTAAACTGGTCAGACCTGAAGCTAAAAATGTACTTCCGACCAATAAGCTTTTTTGAATAAATTTTCGTCGTGTTGTCATATTTTTTTATTAAAACATCCAGTGGTTTAAATTATTATCGAACTAAAGTTACCGCCATTAAACCAATTACTACATCATTGGCCAGTGTTTCCAATTTAATTTGTTTTAGTTCTTTTTTCTGATTTAAGGGTAAATCGACTACCGTAGCAGCACCTCCATCAATTTTATTACTTTTATTTTTATTTAAAACAGGATATGGTTCTATGCTGATTTCACCTGTTTTTAAATACAAACGAAGAGGCTTACAAACTCCCGGATCGAAAGCCAAGCCATTGTCGTAATAATCCTGCTCAATGGGCCACCAAGTTTCAGGATTTCGCAAAACCATTTTTTCTGAAGTGCCGTCAGTATATTCCACAATCACTTCTCCATTATCGAACCGACTTTGCATATGATGCGTAGAACCGGCCATCAAGAGATAAACATGCGATGCACTTCCTGAAAGTTTCACTTGTGCTTGGTTCGGATAATTATCCCATAGAGAAGTGAAAATAATATTTATAGCATCCTTTGAACCAGGTGTTTCGAATGGAATTCCATTTGGAAGAAAAATTTTATTCTTCGAGCCAGCCAATGCCCTAATTCCTGAGTCGTCAATTTCTTCATTTTCCTTATACGAACACCAGTCTCCAATTCCCTGTATCGGTATAGCCAGTGTTGGATAGGGCGAACGAGGCGATAAGTACTTATTTTTAAAAATCTGAGTAACCTTGTCATTAAATTGCGCTTTCAAATCAACGGTTTCATAGATCGTATTTTTCTTTTGTGAAACCTTCCAGTTTTGGATGTTCTTCGAATAAACGACACTACTTAAAATAATCCTCACCGAATTATTACCTAAAATCAGGTGCTTCTGAGAAACAGAAATTTTGCCCGATTCTGAATGTGCCTCCAGATTCAATTTTTGGGTGAAACTATTAACTTTTACCGTTCCTGAAATTGATTTTTCTGTATTATTTCGAACTGAGAAATTCAGACTTCCGGCCGGTTGGTTCTTTGGCGAAACGATATCGACCGCCTGACGAACTTCAAACTCAACAGGCATCCACCATTCCATCTCGCCTTGCTTAAGTTTGACAAACGCAGTTCTGTTTCCTTTTTCTCCGGAAACAGTAGCTATGATAGAATTTGAATAAATTTTCGGATTCCGTAAGATTTGTTGCGGATCTTTTATTTCTAAAATTTTAGATTCTTTGGTAGTAATCTTGATAGAATCTCCATAAGCATAAAATTCAGGAATTTTTATGGATTCATGTTTTTCTCCAACCCATTCAATCCTTATTTCGTATTTTTCGGCTGCATCAGCAATCAGTTTAATTTCTGGTTGACCAATAGTTTCTGAAATTATTTTCCATGTTGCTGGATGACCATTCACCGTTAGTGATTTTATATGATCCAGCTGAGCTTTCAGTCTCAAATCCAATTTCATATTTTGGAAAAATTCAGATTTGATAGTATAAAAATCAGTCGTGTTTTCTCTCCTAAAATCAATAAAAATATCAGGAGTCCGGAGTGAAGCAAACTTCCATTCCGCCGGAAAACCCGGTTTAATCAGCAATTCGCTGTTAATAACATCCGGAAGAACTCCAAACAACCCTTCAATCAAAGCGCGACTTGCTGCACCAATTCCATCGGCAAAATCGCGGTAAAGCTCACCACGAAAGGCATCGTAATACGAAAGTTGTCCAAAATTGCCAGGACTACTTCCCAAATACATGTAATCTAACAATGAACTTTTGGTAATTCGGAAAGCTTCGTCGCTACGACCTGCCTGCCAATATGCCAGCGCTGTGTGAAAAACTTCACCTGAAGCTACATTATTGATTGACCAGGTATATGGCATCCAATTGGTGGTAGAAAGGGTATAGTAGTTTCCAGTAAGACCTTCCGCTGCTATTGGAATATGAGGAATTTTAGTGTCAATATAACGCAGACATTGCCAGGACTGGAACGGGTCAGTCACCTCAGAATCAATAGCATGGTAAATCGTCCATAGAGCAGCAGAAGGATGGACCTTTTGCAATCCAAGCAAATCTTTATATTCCGCAAACCAACCTTTTTTAGGCATCCAAAGTTGCTGATTTATAGCTTTAAGAATATGACCAGCTTCGTTTTGGTAAGGAATAGGATCTTTGCCAATCAATAATGCCAGACGAGCAACCGTTTTATTCGCAAAATAATTATATGCCGAAGAATGGCTGACGCCACTGCCACTGTATTCCAACGCATCACTGGCCCAAATGCAGCAATAAGCATCGTACAAACCATCATTATTCCCATCGAAACATCGTTTTTCCCAGGCAAGATGGCGTTCGATAACAGGCCACATTTGCCGCAAATAAGCAGTATCTCCTATCCAGTTGAAATGACGCAACAATTGATCGATAAACACCAGATTCATATCGTAATGGTGAGGATTAGAAATTTTTCCCGGATTACGACTAATGTAACCTTCGGTATAAATTGCGGTTCCAACTTTTTCTTCCTGTCGTGCCAGATTGGTTTTTGGATCAGGAACACTGGGACCCGAAGCAGGTTCAATATATTGTGATTTGGCATATTCGCTAAAATGCATTTTGGCACGATCGTGCCAGCCCAAAGCATCGGCAGTATATGCACCACGCCAGCCATTCAGGTGCATTCGCCAGGCAATCGCTCCGTGTAAATAGGATGGTTCTTCCCAAATAGCATCCGCAGCAATGCTCAATGCCCCACCGACCGTATTTATATAAGGATCAGGCGTATGTATTTGAATCCGCCCTTCAATTTTTAACCGTTGAAGTTCCGATTTTTCAAACAAGTCAGGCAATATATTATACTCTGGTTGCTGAATAGTTTTAGTATTTGCGATTAAAAAATATTGTACATCTACTGAATTCAACTTTAACTTTCCGGTTAAGGCAGGAGAATCCTTTGCAACTGAAGTATAAAATTCATCCGGAGAATTCTGCTTTTCTGCATCCGAAACTTTGAGCAAACTTTCAGGAGGGAAAACACCTACTAATTGTTTTTTGCTTTTCAGACGATTTGCTTTCAGTTCGGTAGATGTTGGATGATAATTATTTTTGTACCGTTCAGATTCTGACTTATCGCGACCTGAGCCAAAATATACGGAGAAGGAATTTCCGGAGATGACAAATTCATTGTCGGCGCAGTATTCCGGCTTCAGGTAAAAAGATGATTCCGGATCAGCCCCCAAATCACCGTTGCGTGAGAATTTTTTACCAGTTACACCACCATAAGCTATAAATAGACTAAGATTTTCAGGAATATCTTTTGATTTGAGCTGAACGATCAATCCTTCAGCATCAGCTAGGGCTAAAACCGATAGTTGCAGATTCCCAATTCCCAACATCGGGTCGCTGATGGTGTAAATCATAGAACCAGGTCTATATCTTGCCGTAATATTTTTAGCATTAATCAACCATTTAGATCCACTTTTATTCATTAAACCAAACCGCAGATTTCCACCCATTCCGGGTAAGTATATTGCAAATTCAGGAAGATCACCAGCCTCCACCCTAAATGCAGTATTGGTTCCATATAGCGCACGATTAAAACGTAAATTACCGTTGTTTATAACAAAATCGGAACCTTCCGGATAGTACCGAAGTTGACGAGGTGTCCCTTTTTCAGACGGATTATGAGCCTGAAGGGAAATACATACCAGCAGCACAGGAAAAAATAAAATCAGATATTTCTTCATCAATATTATTTAGTGTAGACCTCCATAGTTTTTA
>Ga0172378_10002853_pt1 | contig 16223 bp, 21 predicted proteins | sample GrowelOW332metaG_FD_119755 | JGI IMG/M metagenome (GOLD analysis project Ga0172378, IMG submission 119755) | Groundwater microbial communities from an aquifer near a municipal landfill in Southern Ontario, Canada - Pumphouse #3_1 metaG | ecosystem: Environmental > Aquatic > Deep subsurface >... | reverse complement strand
CGATATAAATATATTTGTTTTATAGGACTTTGTGGTATATGCTTTTATAGTTAAAATCAACATATATATACATTACATATGTCTAATAATGCTAATAAAGATATGAAATATGATGCCATAATGAAAGATAATGGTAATTTGGCAAAACTTGTGACAGAGCATAAAAATATAACTGTTGGTGAAAATGCAATTCCGAGAATAACTAGTTCCGATTATATTGCGAGTTTATCTTCTAATTTTAACGGGTGGTCGTTTAGAGCAAATGGCTATTTAAATCAAGTGTTTGAAGATCCGAATAAGATTAGTGGTATGATGATGCTTGCGAATCATACTAAATGGGCCCCGGAAGAAGGCTGGACTAGTTGGATTGAAGCAAGGGCAAATCAGGGAGATATTGCACGTATGATGCGTACACACAGCAAAATTGTGGTATCTCATAGTTTAGTTGGTGGTGATATGAACGTTCGTACTATGTTAAAATCTGATTTGGATAAAATATTATTTTCTAATAAATTTTTGGACATGCATTTAGATTGGAACGTTTATGGTTACACCGTTGCCGAACCGGTATTTTCTAAGAAAGATCCAGAACGGGAGAAATTATTAGCATTACAGCGCATTTATAAAGTAAAACCGGTGGCAAATCAGGGTGGAAATAAACTTACATCGAGAATGCCAGGTGGAGTAGAACCAACAACGCAGATACCATATTCTACATCGAATATTTCTGCCGATTATACATCTAGTAATTATGCAAATACCACATCCGTAACGGCAAAAAGCAATCCGTATCCGTGGATTGAAACATCAAATGTATTGCCGATTAAAAACGAAGATACGTCCAATGATGATATTAAAGTTACATGGGATTGGCATATTGTCGATTTATTGATTTTAAATCCAATGTCTATTAGAATATGCAGAAATAATTTGGAAGATACTCAATATTTGCGTTCTAAATTTGGAAATGGTAGAAACGATGAATGGTCCGCTTATGTAAATTCTACATATTGTGATTCTGGAAATGGGGCTTATATTATTGCATATGTGCAATATCCATTTAACGAACAAGGTATGGATTCGATTTTATTTTATCCACACGAATTGATTTTTATACCGAGATATGCATCGCATTCATATCCAGATGGAGTTTCGCAGCTTCGTGAAGCTTACAAAGAAATTATTCAGCGCGATATTCTTGAAGAATCTATGATTGCTACGGCTAAACGTTGGGGTGATCCGATTATGAAAATTTCACTTGATCGTGATATTTGGCAGAAACGAGATTTGCGTGATAATATTTTGGAACAGATTCGGCATTCGAGATCTGTTGGTATGGATATGATATTGCCAGAAGGTGTGGATGTCGGTACTATTGAATCATCTGGAGGAGTTGATTTGATTAATGGTCCGTTAGAATATATTCAGAATAAAGTAAATAAAATCATGCAGTGGGCAGATTCGTTCACCGAATCGGATTCTTCCAATAGGTCTTTGGGCGATGTCCAATTGGCATTTATGGAAATTGATTCCGAACCAGAACGTAATTTATTTGCGAATGTGTACTATAAATGTATATTTTTGCCATTGGTAATTGCAAATGGATATAATGAAAGTGATTGTCCGTTTATTTCGTTCGATCCGATAAATCCGAAAGATGTACTTGAATGGGGTAATTTCTATTCTGGTCTGATTGAATATATGGATTCTGGACAAATGAATCAATTCTTTGAATTTGTAGAAATGCCATTTACAACCCCGATTGTAGAATCTCCGCGTGAAAAAGAAGAACGTGAATATAAAGAAGAACGTGAACAGGATAATTCTAATACCGAAGATGATATCTTTAGTAATGTAGGAAATGATTCTGTAATTGGTGATGAATTTACAAAAGATTCTAATGTTGGTTCTGATACAAAAACAAAAACAAAAAAATTCCCATCTCCGTTTAATACACCGGTATCAAAAAATACGTTGGATAGTGTATCTGACGATTTTTCATCTGATGGCGAAGATATATCTGAAGAAGAATTGCCTGATTCTGTAGATATTGGTGATATTGCTACAAACCCCGGTGAAATATTAAAACCGTCTGAAGAAACACAATTATCTGCTCGTAGAAGAACTTACAAACCTAATATGAGTAATCATGAACGTGATTCTTATGTTAAAACAAACGATGCGTTGAAACAATCTCATAAATCACATGTTTCAAAATTTGCGAATCGTATAAATAAAATTAACTAACTTCTTTTTACAGACTAACCTTTTTATATTATATTATCTAATAATATTGTATGAGTAATTTTAAGTATTACGAGAATGCAATTTTAAAAGATTGTTTCAAACAATTAGAATACGATACTAGTCCAAACGGATATGGTATTCCATCGGGATTAGAAGAGTATGCAGGATGTAATGTACATGATGATAATGTATATGAAGAATTAACCGATAATTTTGCAAATGACTATAGTATTATCGAATATCTGAATGATGTGTTAAGTGGTTCTGTCGTCAAATATACAAACTATTATGGTGCGGATATTGTTAAAGCTATTAGAACAGAAGTTGGTTATGATAATTTTGAATCTATGATGGATCGTATTGGATATAATATGAATTATGATCGTGAAGATAAAGAAGAAATGTCAGATATATCATATCAGTTATTATATGACAATTGTATGCATGACGATTCTATTCTTATAACTGGTAATTATTGGATTACGAGAGTATCTGATAAATATGTCGAATTGGTTGTTGAAGCTCTTAGCAAAATGAATTAATTAATTTGTTAATTAATACATTAATATACTCATTTTTAAATACTATTATTACCAAATATATACCAAATGGTTGTAAATAAATATTTGGATACAAGTACAACTAGTATATCTGAATTATACGATAGTCCACAGATGGTAGTTACTATCGATGGATATGAATATACAGCTATAACATCTAGGTCATATTCATTTAAAACGACAACTCCTACCAAAATAGTTGGCAATGGTTTTGATTATAGTAAACATTCTACGGTTCAGCCAATGGATGTATCATATACAATTGTTGTTTCTAAAATCGATATGTCAGAATATAACAAATTGGTTTCGTTGCTTAATAATAGAATATTGTTTAAATTAACGAGTATGATATATAATGCACCATCTTGTTTAATTACACAAATTAAGATAAGTGATGAAAATTTCGATACATTTATACTATCTGTAGATATTAAAGAAATTAATACATCTATATTAACATCATCTAGCACTTCTACAAATATGTCTATTCAGATATTTTCAGATGAAAATGCAGATGGTAGTGCATACGATTTGGAAACTACATCTGAAATACAATCTCCAGAAAATCCAGATCAGGATTATTATGAAGAGACTATAGGTGATGTATTGATTACAATGCTAGTTTTAGGACCGATATGGACTGGTATGTATGCTGCAACACATGTATCTCCATATATTGTTTCTACAATAAATGATATATCTACTTTAGTTAAATCTGATAACATTTATAATTCAAGTATTAACACTACGTCGAATTATTCGATGTTAATAGAAAAAAATAGGGTTTTACAACTTGGAAAAGATTATTCTTCTGTAGAATAAAATTATATGTTTGTCGAAATGTTACGTGCATTTCCGATTATTATTTCCAGACTCATTTCTTTTTCAGAGAGTATATTTGTAATATTTTGAATTTCGGAATATATTTCATTGTAACTATTTGTTGTCAATTGGTTTTCTAATATCGATTTGCATATTGTTAGTTCTTCTATTTCCTCGTATAAATTTATGGCTTCGTTTAATATATCATCCAATGTTGTCATTACGGTAGCAAAATTATCTACACTGGAATATATTTCCGACAAATGATCAATATCATCTTCTAAATTGGAATCATACTCTGAAGTGTTCTTTTTTTCCATGTAATATATATATTACTTAATAGTTTAAAAATATGAGCGTAGATTTTTAAAGTATTAAGTAACATATATATTATATGGACAATCCTATCGCAGATATTATTAGAGAATATACTAGTGTTTATAATACATATGTCGCTAAACAATCTATATTTGATGTTTCGTATGCAGATTTAGATAAATTGTATTACGCATTATTTGAAGAAATTGTAACAGATGATGAATCTGAAAGAATGACGGAAATTTTTATAAATATGGGGTTATTATTAGACGAATATACTTCGATTCTCATAGATATGAATTCGTTATTTGAAGATTTGAATATATTAAATGATAAATTTAATGCTCAAATTACAGAAACTTTAAATGTTTCTGAATATGGTCAACAATATGTAGATTATACCGAAATGTTGAAAGAAATGCTTGATAAAATTGAAGTTATTGCAATTTCTTGTGAAAATTACGGTAAAATAATCGACGAAAGTATGAATACTCTTAAAGCAAAATATGCCGAAGAATACCAATCTTATATGGCTGATACTTCCGGAGATTCTATTGAAGAAACTGGTATGATATTTGATAAATATAATAATGAAGAAATGGATGCAATATTTGATAAATTGAATAATAAACCTATTGCAATGTTTAGTGAAAATATACTTGATGTATCTTATAACAAATCTAAAGAATTGCCACAAATACTTACCAAACAAGAAAATATCGCATATTCCGAAGCTGTATCAAAATGTGTCGAATTAAAAGATACTATGACTGCCAGATTTAGAACTATGAATACTAAATACGGTAAGAGCGATATTATAAATTTAAATCTTGCTGCGGTAAATAATATCATTCTTGAATGTGATAATTTAATAAGTATATTTTCTAAAGCAGTTAGTAATCCTTACAGCTGGGCTGATGTAAGTTGTGCTCAGGAATCTGTATATCGTTACGAAGCTTTGCAAAATGATTATAAAGTCATATCCAATGCTCTTTCAGATGTTGAAAAAAGACTCTTAAATGGATCTGCCAGACGTAGCGACGGTAGTCGTAATGTAAATCTTGAAGTTCAGGAAAAAGATACAAACTATGACAATTTGACAACTCTTACGAACACTCTTGCAGATGATATCAATGCATATTTGGAATCTTGTCCGGATGAAAATATTGCATGTTGGATTATATCACGATACAATGAATTAGTGGATTGTGTTGGTGCATATTCTGATGCTCGTAATAAAATGTCGTATAGTCACATGGAACCCGGATTTACATCTGGTTTATACGGAATGGAAGATATGGGACAAAATGTCGTAGGAAATTTGATGAGAGAATGTAATCTCATAGTTTCAGAAATAAGAAGAGTAATGAATTAATTATCTTCTTTTTCTTCAATTTTGTATAATTCTTCTAAAGTATATACTTTGAATATAAATTCTATTTTGATTGTGTAATGAAAATATTACCTTTTATATATTGTGGCCATTCATCGTATTTTTCAAATACATCGTCGTCCAATTCATCTGTGATTTCGTCTGTTTGTATCCAGAGCGTATTTTCGAGAATATAATCTATATCATCTGAGATAGTGTCGATGTTTTCACACATTTCATTAAGATACTCCGTTGCTTTTTCATATTCGTTATCATTCAATAACGATTTGATTTTTGCACAGATTTTGTTGACTTTATTTTGATGATTATGCTTCATATAAAAGAGTTGGGTTTAAAAATATATAAAAGTATTTATTTTAAGTTGTTTCTCTTTATCCTCACATACTTATATTTTGTTTTTAATTCATCGATATCCCGATCGACATAGATGTGCGGAATTAACGCGATATGTGTATAACTACCCATTGTAAGATTTGAATCGTTTTTCAGATTGATTTTGTCTAAGATATGTTTCTGAAGATGTACCAAAGCATACATATTTGCCCCAGCTCCAAGTAACATATCATTGCTTCTAAATACAACTGACATATGTAACTCATTATCTCTGATTTTACACTGGATATGTTGTAAACATGGGCAATCTCTTAATTTTACATCATCAGGTGGAATCCATGTAATAGCTTGTGCTCTTCTTGAATTCGGTTCAACTGCAAGTTTATCGATGATATACTGAATCTGATCGGTTCTATATACATCTACCGACGAATTTTTTCCCCAATCAAATAATCTGGTATGATAATCATATTCGAAATTCGATTCCGATCCATGAACTAGATTGTGTGCATATGTGTTTGCAAAGTCTGAATGGATTGGACTTTTTGTATTAATCATCGGTTCGTCGAGTGGAGTTTTCGTGAATAATGTAACTGCATCTGTTTCTAATGTAGCTGCACCATCCTCGGTCAGGATTTCACAACCTTTTTCTAAAATATACTCTACGACAAGTTCATGCAATCTTCCAATACTGTTTGACTGAATTAATTTCATCATATTAATATATATCTATATATTATAAAAACGTATCTTTTTGATAAAACTATAAATAAATAAGTTTATATGTATTGATAACTAATATATTAATGTAATATTACTTCTATAGTGTAGTGGTCAATCATTCTAGCCTTTGACGCTGGAGACGGCGGTTCGAATCCGCTTAGAAGTATTATTTTATTGTTTTTACGGCAAATCTTTTTATTATTATAAATATAATAGATATATTGAAATGAACAATCCTTCAGAAATCATCGATACTATGATTGAATATGAATCGCAGTGTATTGACAAATACGATTCTTACATGTCAATTTATTCTGATATAAATACCGTTGTTGCAAATGGTACTCCTTTGAACAATATACTTGTACCGAGTGTATATGCAAACATTAGGATATTATTACCAGAATGTGATAATTTAATTAAAGAAATTAGTGGTTTAATCAACAATGCTTTGACAGTGTATGATATCTGTGAAATTTATAGAACTTCTGACAAAACTGAAGAAACTATAAATGCAGAACGTACTCTTGAAGGATGTCTAACTAATATGAAATCGTATATTTTTAAGTACAATGCTCTGTGTAGTCAAATAGAACAACATCTTCAAATAGCTAAAGATAGAATTACTACACAAAACATTTAAATTCATGTAATGTACATATTAATAATATGTTAGATTGTGATAATATAACTGAACAAGAAGTTTCCCAATCGTGGGGAATTTCTACCGCTATTGATTTAAAAGATTGCTCTTTGGAACTTATTACAGATCCGGACTATATTTACAGATTTGTTCGTGAATTGGTTGATTTTATCGATATGAAATGTTTTGGAGAACCTCAGATTGTATATTTTGGAGATAACGAGAAAGTAGCTGGATACTCTATGACACAGCTCATTGAAACGTCATTGATTTCTGCACATTTTGCAAATGCATCTTCTCGTGCTTATATCGATATTTTTTCATGTAAATCATATGATCCAAAAAGTGCGGCAGAATTTTGTATGAATTATTTTAAAGCAAGTTATGTAAAATATACACCCGTTGTTAGAGATTGATATATCTACGTGTAAATTATGAATGATTACGATGATTTATCATATTGGTTAATTGAAGCCGAAAAACAAGTTGAAGAAGATTTGAACAATGGTATCGTCGAATTAATGACCGATAAAAAAATACCATTACAAGATATATTTGATATATCAATTTCACAAGATTTATCTTCTAAAAATGTTGTAATGATTAATACAAAATATGGTAAATCTTATATTTTTAAAAAATTTGATACTATGAACCATGCAATTTTATTTAAATCTGAATTGGAAAATATTATTGTAAATGGTTATATTGGTAAACTTACATTTATGGATGTTTGTAAAAAAGTTAGGAACCGTTCAAGATGAATATATTATTACCATTACCTCCACAAATGATAGACCATATACGTTTGGGAAGAACAAAACAAGTGTATATATCCGATTTTAAAAAACCGTATAAATATTTAAAAAAATGTCCGGATAAAATATATGTATTTTTTTATTCTATCGATCCTATAAATAAATTGGTTGGTTATACTGGAATATCTAAACTAGTTGCCACCAGACCAAATGAAGCATGGAAATATAGTAGTAATTATAGCGGAATGACTGAAGAAGAATTTTTCAATAAATTTGGCGAATGTACAAATGTTTACGTATTATATCTTGAAGAATACATTGAATTTGAACAAAATATAATGGTAGAAAAAATATATCCGAAATTTACAGAACCCAAAAATTACATTTTCCTTGATATTTTAGATACTTGTAAAATATGAACTAACGCCCCCGACAGGACTCGAACCTGTGACATGTTGATTAACAGTCAACCACTCTACCAACTGAGTTACAAAGGCTATTTGCATATTATCATTAGATAATAAAGTATTTAAGTATTGTTATTGGTGTTATTGATATTTTAAAGATTAAACAACGATTTTACGCCATCTAAGAAGGATTCGACACTCTTATTTTTAAACCCGTAGATTATCACGGTAAATACATATACTTATATAGTTAAGTGCCGTATATTATTGTATGACATTGTTAGACTGTTCATTCAAGAATGTGACAATCCCTACAAAAACGGTATGTGAATTTAACACTCTGTTTGAAAAACTCCAATCCGAATCTTTGAAAGTCAATGTATTAGTACCGGTATATACCATTGTAAACGAAGAATTTAGATTATCCGATGATACCGCATCTAATGTATCAAATTACGAAAAGTTTTCCGTAATTGAAATTTCAGGTCATAACCTCAACTGGAACGGTTGTAAAATGGTCGGTGTTATCAAATTTGGAAATACACAAGGAGAAACCATTATCGTACCTATGCCGGGAGAAGAAATTCCGAAAGACTATGATATTAAAAAACAGATTGGAAAATACAGCGTTCTGTTACAAAATGTTGATACACTGGAATTTATCCAGGTCGATTCGGCTAATATGAATGATTCTCCCGAACATTCTAATTTCGCTAATATCCAGTTGTATTTGAAAAGTGTTGTAAAATTTTATAATATGGTAAAAACATTTGAAAACACTGGTTTTAATGTTAGCGATTATTACTTTGAAACCCGTGATGTGCTTGCATATACGACAATGGTAATTAACAAGTGTGGTTGGATTTCTAATAAAATGTCGAAAACTGATAGCAAAGCCGGGATTTCGACATCGAATATGGTAGTGAACTATCTTACATCTGTATGTGATACCGACGATAGACCTTCGGAAACCGAATATAAATTTGCAGATCATGTAATTTCGTGGTTAGGTGTTCGTGCAAATGCCATTGCCAATGATACTGAAAATTCATACAACGAATATGAAATCGAACTGTTCAAAACATCGGTTAATAAATATATTGATGTCGGTAAAGAATTGGCATTGTTATGTTCTGGGATAAATTACTACAATAATGAATATTCCAAATATATGTCTGCCCACAAAGGATTTTTATCATCTGAAATTGGTAGTAAAGTAAAACTCGATATAACGATTGTTTCCAAGAATGGTTATAGTACAATGTATGGTAAATCGTTATCGGTATTGGCAGAAGATGAAAATCACAAATATGTAAAATTTTCAACAAGTGCGAATACCAAAATATACAATGCAGTTCAGTCTGTAGAAATTGGTGCTACGGTAAAGGTAAATGGAACTATTAAAAATAAAGAGAATTATAAAGAAAATGATTATACGGTATTAACGCGGGTTAATATCGTTTAATCACTTTCCAATAATTTCCAGAATCCGACTATTTTTGTTCTAAATTCTTTATTTACATTACATACAACTACACCTTCGTTGGGTTGACCGTATAAAATAATAGAATTATCTTCGGCAATTGCTGCTAATGGTAATAATGCTAAATCTTCTTCTCCATTTACGACAATGATTGACGGTTTCATTAAATCTGCATTTCCAATTGCAACAATAAGATCGTCGTTAATTGTACCGGCTTCGTTGTTCACATTAAATACTACCATATCGGTGGCATTTATCGCAATAAATTCTCCACGTTTCGTAATGCCATCGATAATACTAATTGCCGGAGTAATGCCGTTATTCAAAGCGTTGTGTGTCACTACATCACCAACGGTATATACAGTATGGTTTTTTAACATGTCTACTATATCTTCGAAGTTTTCATATAATTTTCCAATTGGGTCTGTAAAAAATTTCCGATTTTCAAGTGGTAAATAATACATTACATGTATATTAGTTTCTATGTTTTAAAATATATCGGACAAAATCTTAGCAAAGTTTATATTCTATGATAATTAATAAATATTCATGATTACGAAATCAGAAGCTTGTGACATTATTGATAGAATTGATACAATTTTTGAAAATTCTACAAAATTGCCATATAATGTTGAAGAATTGTTAAAAGACGTACATTATTTATTTGCATCGGATTTATATGATAATCTTGCACTCATTGTCAATGAATACGAATCTGTTTCAGAAGATACCGATCAAGATGACGACGATGAAAATGACGAGTTGTATGTTGCTGCCAAACCTAGACGAAATCTGGTATCTCGGAATGAACCTGTTGAAAATGTCGAATCGATGGATACCTCCGATTTGTCTAAGAAACGTGGGAAAAAACCTAATAAATCAATCACCGATCAGTTTAATAAACTCATGGAATAATTTTGACATTAAAACAATTGTTTGATAAACCCGTTAAATGTAGGGGACGGCCTAAACGTAAAAAAGATTTTACCGGTAAGGTATTTGATCCTACAAAAAATATCCAATTGTTGAGACAAAATGTATCCGATGTAATTACAAATATTATTACTCAGTGGAATGACAAATATCCAATTTTTATATTGGATACAGATAGAAGCTTGCGAGTTAGGTTAGAATCTAGTGATAAACAACAACTTTGTGAAATTGTTTATGAGCCTGAGTTTTGGACATTGCCATTACCTAAAGTTAGAAATCAAGTATCGTTTATAATTCCATTTGAAGATATGGTAGCATATTCTCAGGCTACCGTTAATTTATCCGATAACGATGCCATTGTTAAATTTACATATGATGGTAAACATTTATGGGCATTAAATTCGGAAAACGGAAGTGCCGGAGTACTCAATTGTAAACGGCATCAACTAATGCAAAAGAATGCGCGCAGATTTTCTATTGCAACTGAAATAGAAACTTATATGGAAACTACCAAATTTATATTTCCGTATTATGAACTGAGAAATATATTATTTGATGTTTTGAAGGATAAAAAAGATACTATTGTAAAGTTTGATGTAATGCAAGACGGTATTATTAGATTATCCGATGGAAACCGTAATATACTTGATAAAAATTTGTATTATGCTTATAAAAACGACAATTTATCTTGGTCAAAACCATGTAATATGTTTAGTCCTAGCTACAACGTAAATTTGTTATTGCATATGTTTACACAACCCGATTACCCAGAATATACGACAGCATTGATGTATTTTGATAGACATAATACTATGTATATTAAATATATGATAAAAAACACGGCGTATGTTTATATTTTATTTAAAAATTAATATTTTGGAATATCTTTTCTATTTCCTTTCCATGTATAACTTATACAATCACCGTTAAAACGATTGTAAATTACGTCTCCTTTCATATTTTTACCATCGTTTCGATTATAAATTGTCAAAATATGTTTAACATCCAAATCGTCATATTTAAAAACAGTGGTATTTTTTGCAGTCGTTTCAATGCCTTCTTCAAGGCATTTTACAATAATATCTGTTAATTTCATTGATATACAACCATTATATTGGTTAAAGCTACATATAAACCTATTTATAAAAATTTTAGAAATCTATATATACAAATTGTTCCCAACTTTGACTTGGTGTAGGTATTGGTAATACGGTTCCTCCAGAAATCGATCCAGAAGCTCCTATGGTTGTAACAGATTTCGTATCTATATATAAACATGTTTGTGACGTTGGATTTATAGTTACACCTCCGGTTATTGTATTGGCACATACAATTGCGCGCTCTTGATTTCCTGGATTTATATACACAAATTCCGAAGGATTTTGATTTGTATTTGATATTGGAAATGTATATGTATTTTCTTCGGTTATTACAGTAATGCTATCTCCTTTTGTAACAATGCTAATGTCAGACATTCTATATTTATATATATGTACGATAAATAAATAATTATGCTAGTAGATCATGAAATTAGAAGTTTTATTAAAGCATTTAAACTTGGTATCGACCCATTTGTCGAAAATCAATTACAACCAAATTCGTATGATGTGAGATTAGATAATAAAATTAAAATTATTGATATAAATAACATTTCGGATATTGTTGATCCTTGTAAAGACAATTCTGATATTTGGTTGGATTATACAATTGATGAAAAATATATTTTACAACCAAATGAATGTATTTTAGCATCTACTGTAGAATATTTTATATTACCATCGAATATTTCTGCAAGGGTTGAAGGCAAATCATCTTTGGGACGTTATTTTATTGGAAATCATATTACCGCAGGATTTATAGATTCTGGATTTAATGGTCATATAACATTGGAAATTAAAAATAATTTCAATAAAGCATTTGTTTTATATCCGAATATGTTAATTGGACAAATAGCGTTTGATTTAAATGAACATTGTGAATGTCCATATAATGGAAAATATCAAAATCAAAAATGTGTACAGGATAGTAAATATTATCTCAATGCAGTGTGATTCACGCATCTGTTATAACAAATTCACAACTCATTTTAAAAAAACTTCTTCCACCACCCCAAGTACCACCGTTCATCTGATTATTGATATCTAATGAAGGTCTAATTATCCAGTTTATAGTATTTATTCCAGTGCCACTTGTAATTGGTGTAAATGTGGTTAGTTCACCGGTAACCGCTACCTCTGGATTTGAAACGATGTTTGTTAACGTATATGTCATAGTATATTATTGTTGAATGTACTATTAAATTAACATATGCCTATAGATTAATTTATAGATACGGTGATATAATACTATAATATGAGTAATTTTATCAAAGTATCACCATTATCATCGGAATATACGACTGATACTGCAATAAATAATGTATATGTTAAAGATAATACTCGCGGATGGCTTAGATATATTCGAATAGGAATATTTGGTGTTGTATTAAATTCCGACAATATAACTTATGATTTAACTGGAGAAGCTTATGAATTTTCAGAAACGGAATTTGATATTTCATTTAGTATAAAATATAGTTCTAGTTCTTCCGATTCTACACCGACTGCCGAAATTACATTACGTAATTTAAGTAATGAATTGCAATGGAAATTAAAAAAATATATGAAAATAACCATTAATGCCGGTTATATAGGTAGTAATAACAATGGACTTGTGTTTTCTGGTCAAATAAAAAATATTGTCGATGATTATGATAGTGATGGTTCTGTATCTTTGAAATTAACATGCATTTCTTTATATTCGTATTCTAAGGTATTGGTAAAAACACAATTATATGCAGCTGATACATCTTATAATACGATTATACAAGATGTGTGTGATCTTGGTGGAATTCCATTGAATATAAATGAAATATCTGGTGAATATACTTGTCCAAGAAAAGAAATGTTTTCTGGTACTATAAGTTCAATATTGTCTTTAATTGTCAATAGAATAAATAATTATTTGGTAGAAAGTGGAGAATTAACTGATCTTGCTGTACAAAATGGAGAAGGATATGTCGTATCTACAGATCGAGAATATGTTGAAATAAAATTGAATGGTGGAAATACAATGTATGCAATTGCATTTAATCATAAAAATGGGTTGTTAAGTGTACAACGAGAAGATATTTTATCCGATAGTTATACGAGTGGCGAAAATATTACTACAGTTAATGCTACGATCCAATTTAATTGGAGAATACGTTTAGATTCTATTGTATCTATAGATAGTTATAAACAACCACATTTAAATGGTGTTTACAAGGTTGCTAGTTATGAAATGGAAGCTAACAGCCACAGTGGATCACATACCGTTGTTATGGGTCTGTATCCAGTAACAGGATTTGCGAGAAATATTGCAGATTTGACGGGTTTGTATTCTTTAGAAGCAACTCCTCCTTCGGAATAAAAATAATTAAATTTATATTTTTATTTGTAGTTTACTGTATAATTTATTGTTATTATTGGTTTTATTGTTTCGATGATTGAGTTTGTATATACAAACGTGCATGGAACTACTACGTGTAAAATCCTATCATCGGTTTCAGTGATAGGTTGTATCGATTTTAATTGTATATAATCGACATATTGTTCTAATTTACGTAATGCCCAAAATTGTAGTGTGTTTGTTATTACAGACATATCAAACGGTGAATTTCTATATTTCGGGTTCCATGTTGTATATATGTGTAAATTTAATGCGCATGTATTTCTGGTACCAATCTGATTTTCAATATTACCGTTTACATTCATTTTTTGACCAAGAAGATAATTTATTGGTGTTTCAGATTGATATATTTCGTCATCTGCGAAATCTATTACAATATATATATCATTTGGATAATTTTTTAAATGTTCTGAAGCATTTGCAAGATATGCATATTCTTTGTATGCTTGGAATACCGTATCTTTGATTGTAAACGATATTGGTATTGATAAAAATATCTGCTTTTTTATTTCGTCTGATAACATTGTATAATATTATCACGATTATATTATATATATTTGAGTCTTATATCGAATATTCTTACATAATGTTAATATGGTCATATATACAAATAATAATATAATGCATCGCAATGTCAAATTTATTTGACATTGAATACATTGGAGATATTAAACATGAAACTCACAAAGTTTATAACTACAATTATGTTAATTATGTTAATTAGCGTAACTTTTGTAGGATTTGCAAGTGCGATTGGTAATCCCGACCCAAAGAATGGAGATACCGTGGTTATTTATCAAACTGGTGCTGTACAGCCAAATACAGAATATTATCTGATTAAAGATGGATATGCAGTAAGTTCTGTAACTTCAAATTCTGCTGGAACTATTGTTGGAAATTCTATTGTAACCGGACTGTATTGTAACAAAACGGCACAGTCTGATACACCATCTGGAACATTTTCATTGAATTATCCTAAATTGAATCTCGGAGTATATATTGCCGGAACAGGTATTTCTGTAAATGATACTACCGTTACACGTGCACAAGCTATTGATATTATTGCTGATTCTAATAATAATGTACCTTTCGGATTAGAATTTACTACTCCGTCTGGAGGAATTACTACTGTTATTGATGGTGTCGATTATTCTATTGTAACAGATATTACTACGTTACAGGATATCAATATTTCTGCGATGTCAACTGGATCATGGTCCGTTAAAGCAAAATATGTTACTGATAACACTGCTGGAAATTTGAGTATTTATACCGATTCTAAGTATATTTATTCTAATAGTATTACTTATAATGTTGGTGAAATTGGAAACACTGTAACTATCAGTTCTGATAAAGTTGTTATTGGAAATTCCATTATGCTTACAATTACAGGCACGCCAAACACTGTAGTCAAAGTTACTACATCCGATAATGGTTTTCTTTTATTGGCTGGTCAGCCTGATGTTGATTATACAGGTATTACCGGGTTTGTAACCGCATTTAATGTAACTATTCCAGATACTAGTGCTACAACAGTTGAATTATGCACGAATGCTACATCTATCGTTGGTAGTTATACGTTTACTGTGAAAAATGCAGATACGACTACTAAATTAAAATGTAGTATTGAAAACGGTATTATTACAGTTGATAGTGATTATTCGTATTCTATTGGTGATATGATTACTTTATCTGGTAAAAATACTGAAAGCAATAATGTTTATGTATTTATTTCAGGTGCTAATATCGAAAATAAATATTTGAATACTGTTACTGTAGGTTCGGATAACACGTGGAAAGATGAATTTTATCTTTCAAATGCATATGATACTGGAACTTATTCTATTAAAGTTGTATCAAGTGTAGATAATGTTTTAAATCCGGTGTTTAATTCCAAATATACATACGAAATTGTATCTATTACGCTTAAACAGCCTAATATGTCTATCACAGCCGTAGAAGATATTGTTGTAAAAGGCGAAAAGACATCTATTGCTGGTTTTGCCATCGGTACTGATACGGTGATGTATTATATCTTTGGAACCAATACTTTCGCAACGTCTACCGCTGAAGTATATGAAAATGAATATGTTATTGAATTTGATACATCTGAT
>Ga0172378_10002852_pt1 | contig 16227 bp, 18 predicted proteins | sample GrowelOW332metaG_FD_119755 | JGI IMG/M metagenome (GOLD analysis project Ga0172378, IMG submission 119755) | Groundwater microbial communities from an aquifer near a municipal landfill in Southern Ontario, Canada - Pumphouse #3_1 metaG | ecosystem: Environmental > Aquatic > Deep subsurface >... | reverse complement strand
GACTATAAGTTGTTGGGTACGCGGATCGGCGGCGTCGACAACCCTGGCGTCGTCACCGGCAAGCCTTTATTCGGCATCGACGTGCAACTGCCGGGTATGTTGTATGCGACCTATCAAAAATGTCCGGCTTTCGGCGGCAAGGTGGTCAGCGCCAATTTGGATAAAATCAAAGCGCTGCCCGGTGTAAAACATGCCTTCATCGTCGAGGGCGGAAGCAGCTTAAAAGGCTTGTTGCCCGGCGTGGCGATAGTCGCCGATTCCACTTGGGCGGCGTTCACGGCCCGCAAACAATTGGAAGTGGTATGGGACGAAGGCCCGGCGGCCGCGCAAAGCTGGGCTGGCTTCAGCGCCAAAGCCCATGAGTTATCGGAACAGGCCGGCAGCGAAGTGCTGCGTAACGACGGCAATGCTAAGAAAGCGCTGGACGACGCAGATAAGACGGTAGAAGCGGCTTATAGCTATCCGTTTATCTCCCATGCCAGCATCGAGCCGCAAAATTGCACGGCCTGGTTCAAGGACGGCGGCATCGAGATTTGGGCACCGACTCAAAACCCGGAAGCCGGGCAGAAGATCGTCACCGAAACCTTGGGGATTCCTAAAGAGAAAATCACGCTGCATATCACCCGCAGCGGCGGCGGCTTTGGCCGGCGTTTGATTCCGGATTACATCATCGAGTCGGCAGCAATCGCCAAGCAAATCGGCGTACCGGTCAAACTGACCTGGACCCGCGAAGACGATTTGCAACACGATCAATTCCGTGCCGGCGGCTTTCACTTTCTAAAAGGCGGCCTGGACGATAAAGGCAAACTGATCGCCTGGCATAACCGCTTTGTGACCTTTGCGCATAAAGTGCTCAAGGACGGCAAGGAAACCCTGGAGCTGGGCAGCGGCGCCAATCTGTCAGGCGACGAGTTTCCCGGTCGGTGGGTGGAAAACTGCCTGCTGGAACAAACGCCGCTGGAATGCAATATCCCGATGGGGCCGTGGCGTGCGCCGCGTAGCAACGTGCTGGCCTGGGTGTTCCATAGCTTCATCGACGAACTGGCGCATGCCGCCGGCCGCGATCCCTTGCAGTTTCGCTTGGAAATCCTGGGCGACAAGGGCTTTATTCCCGGTACCGGCCAGCAAGGTATTCCCTACGACGTCAACCGGATGAAGCATGTGTTGCAACACGTCGCGGAAAAAGCCGAATGGGGCAAGAAAACTTTCCCGCGCGGCCAAGGGCAGGGCATAGCATTTCATTTCAGCCATCTGGGTTACATCGCCCAAGTCGCGGAAGTCACCGTATCCAAGGACGGGAAGCTCAAGGTCGATAGAGTGGTGGTGGCTACCGACATCGGCGCGCAGATCGTCAATCTCAGCGGCGCGGAAAATCAGGTGCAGGGCTCGGTCATCGATGGCCTGGGGGCATTGATGTTTCAGGAATTGAACATCGAAAAAGGCCGTATCGTGCAAAGCAATTTCGGCGATTATCCGATGATCCGTATTGCCGATGCACCGACGCGGGTGGATGTGCATTTTCTGAAAACCGATTATCCGGTCACAGGTCTGGGCGAACCGGCGCTGCCGCCGTTGGCGCCGGCAGTGTGCAACGCGATCTTCGCCGCCACCGGCGTGCGAGTCCGGCAATTGCCATTGCTACGCACCGATTTGAGCTGGAGTTGATATGGCTAGTACAATCGCCGGCATACCCGCAAGCGAGTAAACCATGGCCAATAACATCAATCATCTGCTCGAAGCCTACCGGCAATTGCAACGCGACCAGGAAGACAGCGTGCTGGCGACTATTATCGAAACCTTTGGTTCGACTTACCAAAAGGCCGGCGCGCGGATGCTGATTACTCAAACCGGCGAACTGGTTGGTTTGCTGGGCGGCGGCTGCTTCGAACGAGACTTGCTGGAGCAGGCCGGTTCGGTGTTCGAAACCGGCAACGCCAAAACGGTGTTTTATGATATGCGTTCCGGAGAAGATGCGATCTGGGGTTTGGGGCTGGGTTGTAACGGCGCGGTTAGGGTGTTGCTGCAATTGTTATCAGCCGAGCAGGATTTTAGTCCTTTGAGTCAGTTGGTCGAAGCCGCCGAAGCCCAAGCTCATGGGGTATTGGTGACGGTGTTCGAATCAGTGCACGCGGATTTTCCGACCGGCCGCAGCCAGTTTTTGCCGGCAGCCATCGTCGGCGAGCAACCGATCTTGCCCAGCGCGCCGTTTCCATTCGCCACGGCGGCATTGCAAACCGCATTGCAGCAAAAACCGCGCGTCGAAACGCATCTGCTTGACCGCCAGGAAATCAAAGCCTTTTACGACCCGGTGCAACCGCCCTGGCAGTTGCTGATATTCGGCGCCGGTGCCGACGCGGTACCGCTGCTGAACTGCGCCAAGTCCCTGGGTTGGCGTGTGAGTTTGGTCGATCACCGGCCCGCGCACATCAAGCCCGAGCGCTTTCCGCAGGCCGACCAGTTATTGCATCTAATCCCGGAACAGGTAGCGACGCAGCTGGATTTGAATCGCTTTAACGCGTTGATGTTGATGACCCACAATGTCGAATACGACCAACGCTACCTGCAAGCCATCGTCCATTGCCGGGTGCCGTTTATCGGTTTGCTGGGGCCGGCGCATCGTAAGCAGCGGCTACTGGAAAGCCTGGGCGAAGATGCCGCGCTAATCCACGAGCGGGTGTTCGGCCCTGTGGGCTTGGACATTGGCGCGCAAACCCCGGAAGAGATAGCATTGTCTATCGTGGCTGGCATTCATGCCCAGCTTAACGGCCGTAGCGGCCTGCAATTAAGCAATGAAATAGTTGCGATCAAGCATGAATGCAGCCATTGATAATGTGCATGCCGTCATCCTGGCGGCCGGTGCCTCCAGCCGGATGGGCAGCCCCAAGCAATTACTGACCTGGCGAGAACGACCGTTGCTGGCGCATGCGCTTGCCAATGCTCAAGCTGTTTTGGCGGAGCGGATCGTGGTGGTGTTGGGTGCTAATGCCGAGGCGATAAAAACCGCTATCGATCTGAACGGCGTAAGCGTGGCGCTGAATCCGGACTGGGCGGACGGCATGGCCGGTTCGATTAAAGTCGGTATCCAGGCCTTGCCGGCAACGGCCAGCGCGGTGTTATTGATGCTGTGCGATCAACCCCTGATTAACGCCGCGCATCTGCAAAGCTTGCTGTTGGCCTGGCAGCAGGCGCCGGAGCGCATTGTGGTGAGCCAGTACGCGGAGTCGTTCGGCGTGCCGGCCGTGTTTCCGGTCGCGTTTTTTGCGCAGCTAGCCGGTTTAACTGGCGATCGCGGAGCCAAGCCCTTGTTGATGCAGTTTGAAGAAACGCTGTTAAAAGTGCCGTTACAGGAAGCGGAACTGGATATCGATACGCAGGGCGATTACCAGCGCTTGCATACACATAAATCTGATGCCGCCGATGATTGCGGAACAACTTGACGATTACTTGCCGAGGATTCGCGAGATATTTTTCGAGTTGGGGATTCCGGAAGACCTGCCGGCAACCAGAAGCCTGGCGTTATGCCGCGAGCCCACCGAATTGGTAGCCGCGGAAATCACGCCGCAGGGTAAAGAGTTTTATTTCACAGCGGCTGCAACTGCCGCTTGGCAAGCATTGAAACGGGCCGCCGCCGTGGAGGACGTTTCATTGCTGATGGTCTCAGCCTTGCGCAGCGTGGATTATCAAGCCGACATTATTCGGCGCAAGCTGGAGAAAGGGCAAGCTATCGACGAGATTCTGCGTGTCCTGGCTCCGCCCGGTTACAGCGAACACCATAGCGGTCGTGCTATTGATATTGGCTGCGACGATTGCCCGGAGCTGGGTGAGCAGTTCGAAAATACCCACGCATTACGCTATTGAGCCCTAAGCGGGCTACACAATTTGTCAGTCATTTTTTATAAAAAACCGACATTCGCACAAAATCACTTCAACAATACAGTCTGCCATAAACATGCCCGAGCTATTTTGGAGAATGATCGAGAAAAAAGCTCGGCCGTTTTATCCGCGAACCAAATCGATCTACAAAATTTGTCGGCCGTTCTCGTTAGGAGCTCGACTATTTAACAAAATTACGCCAATGCTCGAGCTCGCCGTGAGAATGCCCGAGCTATTTTGGAGACTGGTCGAGAAAAAAGATCAGCCGTTTTACCCGCGAACCACATCGTTCTACAAAATTTGTCGGCCGTTCTCGTTCAGAGCTCAGCCATTTAACAAAATTACCCCAACGTTCGAGCTCGCATCGACAATGCCCAAGTTATTTTGGAGAACGGCCGAGAAAAAAGCTCGGCTGTTCTGGATGACCGCCCGACCGGATTGGTTTTATCCCCTTATGCCGCCGCGCACCGGAGCTTTTGAACAGACAAATCGGCAGGATAGCCGATTTGCATGTGTAGCACCCGAAGGGCGAGGTACATGGATGTCCTGAGTGAGCAGCCCGTTAGATACTCCGCAGGGAGCTCTTTTCGGCAACTCCGATCAAAAAGCTTCGGCACGCAGGGTCGATGTCGATTCCCAACATCAATGAAAAATTGGCGTCCATAAAATTTAATCACTTGCAAAGATTATGAGTGTTTCCGCTTCGATAAAAATCTCATAATTAGTGAAATATGTACTGACAAAAACGGCCATTCTGAGACAGTCATCCACCCGCAGAATCGACGCTTCGACAGTCTGATTCACGTTAATAACCGGACAATGGCGGTCAGAATGGGCTTACCAATTGCTATTGGTCAACCACACTTTGCGAGCGCGGTTTCGGCGACATCGATCAAGTTCTGCCGCATCCATCTGCCTCTACATTTACCGTTTCAAGTTCGTCGGATTTTAATTTGACCGACAACATATGCTTGTGCCAATGGATAGTTCAAACCGACTACAAAACTAACTGATGGAAAAATCAATTTCTTGTCCTTATCGGGGTACTTCCCTTGCCAGCCCTCAGCCAAGTTCGCAACCGGGGCCTTGATGGAAAATCAGGTCCTCGACCGGCGAGCCGCGAAGCAAATGCTGCTCTATGATCCGATCGAGATTGGCAGCGGTCACGTTGTAATACCAGACGCCGTCCGGTTGCACGCAGACGATGGGCCCTGCCTTGCAGGTGGCGAAACAGGTGGTGCGGGTACGTTTGACCCGCAACGCACCCTGATCCAATCCCGCGGCCTTGAATTTTGCCCCCAGGCTGTCGAACAGGGCTTGCGATTCGCCGTTTTGCGTGCAGCGCGGGCCGGTACAGACCAAAAGATGGTGTTTGTAATAGCCCATTTTGGGTTTGGCTGGCAAGGGCCTGTCACTCATCACTGCATTCCTCTTCTGCTTCAATGTCTTCGCCAGTGTCGATCAGCTGGCCTAATTGCTCGCTGGCTTTGCGGAAACTATCGAGCGTTTGCTGATTGAAATGATCACCCACCTTGACCAGCAGCAATGAAGCGATCAAACCACCGTTTGCATCGATCAGGTACACGCCGTGTTGCTGCCCGTCATGGCTGAAAAACCAGGCGCTGGCGATGCGGCCGGTATCGACATGCAGGTGACAATGCTCGTTGACCAGGTTCAGCCACTGGCCTTTGCGGGTAAGGTCTTTGGCTTGCAGCAGAATTTCGGCGATGGCCGCTTCGCTGCGAACTACCGCCCTGATTTGCCCCCAGTTCTGGGCGGCCGTGAATAGCGTATCGAGATGCTCGGTTGCTACCAACCGGGCCTGCATCGCCCCGGCTTCGTCGCCGGGCTGGGCTTCGACGACGGCCGCCAGTATTTCGCCGAGCGGTGCGTCGAAATGCGCCGCGGCGTCGCGCAGATTGGCCTCGGGGGTTTCCCGCAAATGACGACGCACACAGGCATGCCAGCCGGTCAAGCCCATCGTCAATGACCGGCCGGCCTGCTCGCCATGTTTGGCCTCGCCGGTCAACGTATCGTATTTATTGGCATAACCCCGCGGCGTGACCATCAGGCCTTCGCGGACGAAGGTACTGCTGTTGCCTATCAAGACCGTACACAACATGCCGATCTCGCAATCGGCCATTTGCGCCAGAGTCGTCATTTGAATGGCCTGGCGCCGGCGGTAGCCGGATTTGACGATCGCCACCGGCGTATCCGGCCTCCGATGCAGTAACAGTATGCGTTGCGCCTCGACGATCTGCCCGGTGCGGCGGCCGCTCTTGGGGTTGTATAACGCAATGACGAAATCGCCGCGCGCCGCCGCTTCCAAGCGGCGGGCGATGGTTGGCCAAGGTGTCAGCAAGTCCGACAATGAAATCGAACAAAAATCGTGAGTCAGCGGCGCGCCAACCAGTGCCGCGCAGGCGTTCAAGGCCGTGGCGCCGGGAACCACTTCGACTGTGATATCACTGTCCCTCGTCCAACCGCTCTGGAACAGCACTTCGTAGGTTGGCCCCGCCATGCCGTACACGCCAATGTCGCCCGAAGACACCAGCGCCACGGTTTTGCCTTGCCGCGCCTGTTCGTAGGCCTCGATGCTGCGATCCAGCTCTTCGGTCATGCCCTTGCGGATCACTTCCTTGCCATCCAGCAGGTCCTGCACCAGTTTGATATACGTGGAGTAGCCGATCACCACATCGGCCTCGGCGATGGCGTCGCGGGCGCGCTGGCTCATGTGTTCTGGTGCGCCGGGGCCGAAACCCACCAATAAAATTTTGCCTTTGTTCATTGGTCTCTCATGCTTGCAATCGAAACCGTGGCGTTTTTGCCGTCCTCGCCACGGTATTTGTGTTTTTCCAGCAGCAAAGCCTGCATCGTAGCATTGGCCGCCAATAACGCAGCCGCCTCGGCCACCGCCGGCGTGCCCATGTATTTGCGCACGGTTTCCGATGGATTCGGCACCGGCACCTCTGCCAGTTGCCCGGCGCTATAAAAATGCAGTGACCAGCCTTGATGGGCCGCCAACTGCAATATCGCGACTTCGTCGTTTTTCTTGTCGATGGTCGCCAGGCCGGCGACGGCGGCGACGTCCAGACCGGCCAGCGCCAAAGCCTGCTCGACTGCGGTTTGCAATGTGTTTAGCGAAGTGTCGCGATCGCAGCCCACGCCCAACATCACAGCCATCAATCCTGTCCTGCTGGCGGGCGATATACCACCAAGTGTTCGGCAAGTCTATCCCAGCAAGCCTGCTCGATGTCGCGGCGGGTGACCCATAACACGGCGCGATAGCGATCCAGGTCGACATCCTCGAAGCGTTCGTACAGATGAATATTGGCCGGCAGCGGCGTCGGCCTTGTCCACCAGTTTTTGGCACCGGCTTCCTGTACGAAGGCAATCGGCTCTTCGTTGACCACATGCGCCGAGACGCGGGTGATGTTGATTTTCGGCGCCTCGACCTGCCAGCCCAGTTCCCGCCCCAGAATATCCACCGGAATGGTCTTGCCAACGTCCGATGCCGTAGTCAGTACCGCTTGCGCCTCCAGCAACAGGGCCAGGCGTTCGGCAAAGGCATTGGCGCCGCCGACGTGGCCGGACAGCACCGGAATCACATAACGCCCGGCATCGTCGATGACTAACACGCCGGGGTCTTCGTCCTTGGATTTCAGATGCGGCGCGATCAGCCGCACCACCGCGCCCAACGAGATGAACATTACCAACTGATCATAGTTTGCGAACAGCCTGCCGATATTCGCTCTCAACGCGCCGGGCAATACTTCGACCGGATTGGGAATGGCCGGCAAACCGGCGGCGAATTTCTCCGAAACAGCTAGATGCGCATCGGGCAGTTGAAAGGCCAACCGCAAGGCTTGCGCCAGACCGTGTTTGGTGATCGCGACCAGCACGATACGGGGTTCAGGCATAGAATCCATGGTTATTCTTGATTTGAGGTTTTTTTGCGGCAGCCGCGAATGATTTCGCCGCGTTGCCGGTGCGGATTGCGGATCAATAGCAAGGAAAGATAGTTGACCTTTTCGCCGCGCAAGCTCGCCACATCGCGTTCCACCCGTTCTTCCGGCGCGCCGGCCTTTTCGATGAAGGCGGCCTGTTTCAACAAGTCGCGGCGCTGCAACAGATCGAGGATATCGTCCAGCAGCGGTTTGACTTTCAGCAACACCAGGGTGTCGAAATCGTCCAGCAGGCGCTCGATCATGCCGATGCCGTAACTGGCGGGAATGATCGCGACGGTCTCGTCGGTATCGGCCAACGGCATCGCCACCCGCGCGGCGGCGGCATTGAACGACGATACGCCGGGGACGGCTTCGATCCCGATGCCGGCGTCCAGGGCCTGCACGGTCCGCGCCAGATGGCCGAAGGTTGAATAGGTCGAGGCGTCGCCTTCCACCAGAAACAGCACATCCCGGCCGCTGCGCAACTGCGTCAGCACGGTTTCGGCCGCGCGCAGCCAGTAGCCGGCCAGAATCTCGGCATCGTGGGTCATCGGAAAAATCAGCGCCGAGTGCTCCGCCGGTAACGGCAGACCGCCGCGCAAGGCGATTTGCAAGGCATGGCTGTCGGCGTCCTTGCGCCTCACGGGATAAGTCCAGTGGCAATCCTCACGCTGCAGCAGCTCCCAGGCGCGGAGGGTGATCAAGCCCGGATCGCCGGGGCCGAGCGAGACGCCGAACAGCCGGCCGGCTTTGATGTCATTCATCGGTATTTTCCTGATTAACCCCGCGCTTCGCGCAAACGATCCAGATCGAGTTTTCCGCCTGCATTCGGTGCATGTCCAGTATCGGTTTGCTGCGCGCGGCTTGCAGTTGCAGCACATCCCAGTCCGCGCCGGCCGCTTTTAAAGCCTCCACCGCCGTAGCGAGATTTTCGATGGTTGCAAAATTCATGACCAGCTGGCCGCCGTCGCGCAAGCGTTGCAGGCACAGAGCGATCAGCTCTCGCAATTCGCCGCCGGAGCCGCCGATGAATACCGCATCGGGGTCGGCCCAGGTTTCCAGGCCATCCGGCGCGCGGCCGTGGCGCAGGCTGTAATTGCTGACATGCAAACTCGCGCGGTTTGCCAGCACGATGGCCGCATCGTCGGCATTTTTTTCGATGGCGTAAACGTGGCCCAATGGACACAGTCTCGCCGCTTCCAGGCCGACCGAGCCGGAACCGGCGCCGATGTCCCAGACGATGCTGTCGGGCTTTAGCGCCATGCGTGCCAGCGAAACGGCGCGCACTTCGCGCTTGGTGATCAGGCCTTTGTCGGGTTTACGCTGTTGAAAGCGCTCGTCCGGCAGGCCAAACAAAGCTTCCTGCAGGACAGGCTTTTGCCGAATCAAGACGATATTGGGGTCGGCAAAGCGGCGGGCCGCGGCTTCATCGACCGACAGCCAGCCGGAGATTTGTTCATCGGCTTGCTGCAACCGGGCGGCCACCGCGATCTCGTAACGGTCGGCCAGCGCTTCCTGTTGCAGCATGCGGGCGATGCGGTCCGGCGTGTTGTCCGGGCTGGTCAATACAGCCGTCAAATGCGATTGCCGCAGCAATTGCAGCAAGGCATACAAGCCATGCCGGGCATCGGCGCCGCAGGTCCATTCGCCGGCATCGCGGCTATGCACCGAAGCGATGCGCACGTCCTGCCAGACCAGCCCCAAGCGGGAGCAAGCCAGTTGCATCGTCGACAGGTTGGGCATGATTTCGATACGTTCGCGACCGAATTTGCCGAGCAGAAAACCGCCGATGCCGTGACATAACGGATCGCCCGTCGCCACCACCACGACTTTTTTACCGGCGTTTTGCGCGTCGCCAATCCACTCTGGCACCTGGCTCAACTGGCCGGTCAGATCGTGACATTCGGCGCCGGGCTTGATCGCATCGGCCAGCAGGCTCAATAGCCGCGAACCGCCGATTACGACATCCGCGCCGTTCAAATGCGCCAAGGCATCGGCCGTCAGGCTGCCGCTGCCGCTATCCAGTACGCCGATGATCCGGCAGGGTTCCTTCACTTCATACCTCTCCGGCCGCTTCGGCCAGCTTGTTGCCATCGAAATCGCACATGAGTACCGTCAAATGAAATTTTCCGGCGTAGCGGCCGCGTAACGTCTGAATGACGCGCTCGCCCAAGGCCCGATAAAAAGGGTCGATCAGGCCCAGTTCCTCCATGCGTTCGCTGGCATAACGCGCCATCTCCGAGGCGCGGATGTCATTGCAAACCTCGTCCGGCGCGCCGATTTCGGCTGCAATTTCCGCCAGCAGATCGGTATCGACCGCGCTGCGGTTGGCATGGGTGATGGTCTCGCCCTGGGCGATCTTGGTCAGCTTGCCGACCATGCCGCCAATCACGACCTGGCGGATGCCGCATTTGACGACGGTGTCCAGCGCATATTTCAGAAAATCGCCCATCTGCACGAAGCAGGCCGGCGCCAGTTCAGGCAATTCACGCATGGTAAATTTTTCGGTGCGGCCGCCGGTGGTCAACACCACGACAGACTGGCCCTGATTGGCGGCCACTTCGATGCCCTGAATCACGCTGGCACGGAATGCCGCAGTCGAATAAGGATGGACGATGCCGGTTGTGCCCAGGATCGATATGCCGCCGACGATGCCCAGCCGGTAGTTGAGGGTTTTTTTTGCCAGGTCTTCGCCGCCAGGCACCGAAATCGTCACTTCCAGGCCGCTTTGTTGCAGCAACGGCTCGGCGGCGGCGCGAACGTTGGCTTCGATATTGCGGCGCGGCACTGGATTGATCGCCGCCCCACCGACTTCCAATCCCAGGCCCGGCATGGTGACCGTGCCGACACCATTGCCGCCCTTCAATATCAACGAGCCGGGCGCATCCGGCAACAGACGCACATCGGCGGTCAACGGCGCCTTGTCTGTGACATCCGGGTCGTCGCCGGCGTCCTTGACCACTACCGCGTGCGCCGACAGCTTGTCGCAATACGCATCCGTCACCGTGAACCGTACCTGTTGCCCGTTCGGCAGTTCGCATTCGACCACATCCGGCACCGCGCCGGTCAACAAGCCCAATGCCGCCGCGCGCGCCGCCGCCGCCGAGCAGGCGCCGGTGGTATAGCCTTTGCGAGTGCCTTTGGGTTTTCTTTCCACGCCGCGGCTCAGTTCTTATCCGATTGTTGAGCCTCGGCCAGGGCCAGCAAGGCATGGATGGCGGCCACCACCAGCGTCGAACCGCCCTTGCGGCCATCGATGACGATCCAGGGGATGGTATTCATTTCGCTGAGCAGCGCCTTGGATTCGGCGGCGGAAACAAAACCGACCGGCATGCCGATCACCAGAGCCGGCTTCAGATGCGCCTCGCGCACCATGCGCACCACTTCCAGCAGCGCGGTCGGCGCATTGCCGATGGCGACGATGCCGCCGTCGAGCAGATTCAATTGCTGGGCCTTGCGCATCGCCTGCACCGCACGGGTGCTGTTTTCGGCTTCGGCTTGGGCGATGACGTCTTCATCGGCGATGAATTGATGAGTGGAAACGCCAAAATGATCCAGTCTTGGTTTTGACAGGCCGACGCAGATCATTTCGACGTCGGCGACGATAGCGGCACCGCGCTGCAGGGCCTGCACGCCGGCAGAAACTGCATCGGGCGAGAACCGGGTCAGGCCGTTGAATTCGAAATCCGCCGTTGCGTGTATCATCCGCCGAACCACCTGCCATTCATCGGCCTGATAGGCATGCGGGCCGGCTTCGGCATCGACGATGGCGAAGGAATCGTGTTCGATGCGGCGGCCGGCATCGGTGAGCTGTTCGGTAACGATATTGTTCATGGGTTGCGGTTAGGGATGGTGATGATGGCCCTGGCCATGGTCGGCGGCGAATTCGCGGTATTTGCAGCCGTCGCATTCCATCATTTGCGGCTGGCGGTCGGCGGTGGCTTCCACTATGCGTTGCTGCAGCAAACGATAAATTTCATCCTCGAAGCCCAGATAATTGCCGAGCGCGAAGTGTACTTGCGGATACTGACTTTGCAGGCGCGACATCTGGCGGCGGATGCGTTCGATCAGGGTGCCGGTGAACAGGTAAAACGGCAGCACGACGATTTGCCGCATCTCCTGCTTGATCTGGCGCTGCACCACCGATTCCAGGCGCGGGTGGGTAATGCCGGTAAAGGCGATGTCGACCAGATCGTGATCGCTTTCTTCATACAGCCAGCGCGCCATTTTGGCCAATTCGCCGTTGGCGACGCGGTCGGAAGAGCCTCGCCCCAGCACGATGACGCCGGTATTGCGCGGGTCGGGCACGTCCAGCTCATGCAGTGCTTTACGCAGGTTGCGCTTCAATATGACCAGGATTTCTTCGCAACTGCCGAGATGACGGCAATAGACAAACTCGATCTGCGGATGCCGCAAGCGCGCGTGCTCGATGTGCTCGGGGATTTCCATCTTGACGTGGCCGGCGGCGTTGAGAATCAACGGCACCACTACCACTTGCCCACCATGTTGGGCGGCGTTGTCCAGCCCCACGTCCAGCAACACGTCGGCAAATTCGATGAAGCAGACCTCGATGCGGCGCTGCGGTTCGCGGCCGCGCCACAGATCGGCAAACGCCTGAATTTCCAGATTGCCGGAAGGCTCGCGCGAGCCGTGGCCGACCAGCAGGATGGTTTGTGCTTGTAGGTTTGAATTCATGTTTTTGTAGCTTTACGAAAACGATGCGAAAACCCGGCATCGTAGAGTTTGGAATGCTGGATCTCGGGCCAATATCGGCTGCCTAGCGCCGGACTGGCGATGATCATCGCCTGACTGTTGATTTTCTCGGCACGGCAGCGTTCTCGAATATCCTGCAGCGTGCCGCGAACGATTTTTTCCTCGCCGGACCAGCTGGCTTTTTGCACCACCAGGATCGGCGCATGTTCCGGCCAGTCGGCAGCGAGCAGGGCTTTTTGCACATCACCCAGCAAGGTTATCGACAGGAAAATGCATAAAGTGGCGTGATGCGAGGCCAGAGCCTCCAGATCTTCCCCGGTCGGCATTGGCGTGCGGCCCGCGACACGGGTCAGGATCACGGTTTGGGTGACTTCCGGCAGCGTCAGCGTTTCGCCAGCCGCCGCCGCGGAAGCGAATGCCGAAGAAACGCCCGGCACCACGGCCCAATCTATGCCGGCCTGATCCAGCGGCCGCACCATTTCGGTCAAGGCGCCGTAAAGGCCGGGATCGCCGGTTTGCAGGCGCACCACGGTTTCATGTTGGCCGGCCTGGTCGATCAGCCAAGCAGTAATCTCGTCCAGCGTCATGTCTTTGGAGTCGCGGACCAGGCAATCGGCCGGCGCGTATAAGGTCGCAGCCTGATTGACCAGCGAGCCGGCATACAACACCGCGCCGGCCCGTGCCAGCAAGCGCTGTCCCTTGACGGTAATCAGCTCGGGGTCGCCGGGGCCGGCACCGACAAACCAGACTTTAGCCATGACTATCCTCCGGCGAGGAACGAGTATGTGTCAGATCAGTCCTGTCGAAACGAATAGCCAGAGCCGCCGACAAGCCGCCCAATACCAGCCAGAACAGCAGATTGCTGAGCACCGAGGCCTGGATGAACCGAACCTGCAATGCCTCCGGCGCCAGACTTTCAGCCATGGCCGGTTGCGGCGCGCCGATCAGGTGAGGACTCAGTAACAGTAGGACGCCCACGATTTTCAAAACCTTGTGGCCTTGCAGAAACAGCAACCCCAGGCCAATCGACGTGGCGCAGACTGTCCCCAACCACCAATATTGCCTGGCCAACAGATCTGCCGCCACAGTACCAGGCAGTTCAGGCGGCAGGCCAAGGCTGGGCATAACGAAAAATACCGTAAATCCAGCAATGCCCCAGCTTAGTCCGCTAGTCCAGCGCGAGGGTCGCCGCAACTGATACGCGCCGACCAGCATCGATGCAAAACCGATGGCCATCAAGATATTGCTGCTGATGGTCGCCAGTGTCCGCTGCCAGCCTTCTTCCGGCTGCCAGGCATCTTCTGCGTGTTCATGCCCGAAAGCTGTTTCAGCCGCATGAACATGTTCCGTCGATTCTGCGGCGATTTCATAAGTTTCGGCCGCGAGTATCAATGGCGTGACCCACTGGAACTGCACCAGCGATAGCAAAAGGGCCGCCACTATTCCAGAAAGTCCTGCGGACATCAGCATGCGGGAAAGCATGCTCATCAATGGCACGGAAAGCCGGTAGAATGGCGGGTGTCATGGGTAGCGTTGTGCACTTCGGCGATAGGTGCAAAACCGATCGTCAACACCAGAATAACCCCCAAAATCATCATCGACACTGCGGCGATAACATGTGTGTCGAGCATTCCGGCCAAAGTCGAACGGGTGGATTGAATAAACATGACAGTCTTCTCGGGTAAAAACGGATTTCGGGAGCAGACTGGACAGGAAAATGACGCGTACAGAGACGAATGTCGGACAAGGTCTCCGGCCTGCGCTCTCCCTCCGAGAGTCGGCAACCATACATGCGATCAGGCCGGTCTTCTGGCTTGCCTTCATCTGAATTCGTCCACCTTCCCACACGAAGAGTGCAGTGGTATCAGGACTATTCATCAGGCTTACAGCAGCGGGGGCTGCGCCGGAATTGATGATATCAACCATCGCACCGGGCTTCCCGTTTAACTTCAGCGCATAGAACCCGCGCCAAAGCACCTTATCGTACAGGCAGTATAATTCATACTTAGGAATCATGGCGATGCTTTTCTACAGAAAGCCCGGTTTTCTGGATAGAAGCTTATTCCAAAGCTCGCCGAATTGGCAGCTATGAGAGGTAACGCGGTCATTCAAGGGATAAGGGGGCGAATGACGCATATGGGTCGTTATAGCGACAAAAACAGAAATAACACCGTCAACCAGGCACTTAGTTATTTCATGGTTTTTGAGCTTCCCTCCCGCTATCGTGAGTGTGATTTTCAGGAGTTTTGAATTTTGAAGCCTGATTTGGCGTTATCGGGCGGTTGAATGCCGATGTCCGGTAAGTACTGACGGCAAATAGGTGATCAAACGGCGACAACATCCTTGTTATCGCCCATCTGATGGTTTTAAATCTCGGCGCTGCTCAGCCAAAGATCGTGCTTGTTGCACAGGCTCAAGGCGTAAACCGTGCCGCTGTATCCCGCCAGACTGAATTCGGAAATGGCCACAGGGTCTTTGCTGGGGTCGAACAGGCGCTCGTTCAGGAATTTGTAGTCTTTATCCAGCAGCACATGTTTGACGATGTAATGTTCGTAGCCTTTCACTTCGTGCGGCGTAGTGATTTTGACCGTTATTTTGCCGTCGGCTTTTACGACTTCAATCACCGGCAGATGCGTCGCGGATTTGCCGGCCCAGCGGCCTTGCGCGTCCTTGGTATAAAACACATCTCCCGGCGGGGTGGGTTGTTTGCCCGCTTCGGCCTGAGCCAAGCTTGGGGCAATGATGCTTACCGCTGCACCGGCGGCACTCAATCGAATAAAGTCGCGACGTTCCATGAAAATTCCTTGTGATGGGTTAAAAATTGGCAGCCACTGAGCGGAGGTTTTATGGCTCGGCAGGGCTTAGTTTTAGAGCCAGTGTTTTGCTCGCCATCCTTTTAGTTCGGGATATAAAGCATTCGCGACGACCCAGGCTCAATAGGCCGCGTGAATTTGGAATGTATCACGATTTCGCCGCGATTTTTTCCTTGGTTTTCTCCGCCGTTTTTTGCGGGGTTTCCACCACGCTCACCGTTTCGCCTTCCACTAGTAAATCGGAAGGGCTGGCGACCAAGGTATCGCTAGCTGCGATGCCTTCCAATATTTCCAGTTCGCGGCCGAAATCGCGGCCCAATTTCACCGGACGAAACGCCACACGATGTTCCGCATCGACGACTACGACATGTGGGCCGGCCTGGTCGATCACCAATACGTTAGCCGGCACCACCAAAGGGCTGGATTTACCGGCGACGTTGATGGATATTTCCACGTAAGAACCGGGCAGTAACTTGCCGTCTTTATTCGGCAGTGTAATATCCACCTGCCGGGAACGGTTGACCGGGTCCAGCGCACCGGCGACATGGTCGATATGCGCGTTAACCGGCTTGGCTTGCGAGTCCAGCACCCGGACCGAAACCTCCTGGCCGGCCTTGATGTCATCGGCGTAGACTTGCGGCACCCAAACCGTCAACCGCAATGGGTCGGTTTGGGTCAACGCAAACAATTCCTGACTGCCGGCGACGATTAGGTTGCCGACATCGACCGCCCGGCGACTAATCACCCCGGAAAACGGGGCGACGATACGCCGATAGCCTTCGATATTTTCCAGACGTTTGACATTGGCTTGCGCGGCCGCGAAATCGGCTTCGGCTTGCAGGAAAGCGCTGCTTTTTTCGTCGAATTCCTGTTGAGTACCG
>Ga0172378_10002851_pt1 | contig 16228 bp, 10 predicted proteins | sample GrowelOW332metaG_FD_119755 | JGI IMG/M metagenome (GOLD analysis project Ga0172378, IMG submission 119755) | Groundwater microbial communities from an aquifer near a municipal landfill in Southern Ontario, Canada - Pumphouse #3_1 metaG | ecosystem: Environmental > Aquatic > Deep subsurface >... | reverse complement strand
TCCCCTTATGTGGTTCGTTGCTGTTACAAACAACGGCGTGTCCGCTGTTCTGTGGGCGCTCGCTTGCGAGCGCCGAAGGCGGGCTAAAAGCCCCCGCTGGGGCGACGCAACCTGAAGGCCTGTGCTGTTGTCCAGGTTTTGAGCGTACTCTTCATGATCACGGAAGGATGTAATGCCATTTTTTGTAATTTTCCTTCAAAATAACATTGGTTTAAAGATTGAGCATTTGCCTGTCGCGCCCTCCGGGCGCTGATTTTGGTGGTGCCTCTCACCCCCGGTTTCCTTGCCCTTCGGGCTTCGGTCACCGGGGGTTATGACTGTTCGGCCCTTCGGGCCGTTTAAATCACCGCGGAATCACATCCTGCAATGTTCTTTGTCAAATAATCCCCTGGAGAATGAATCATCTATTGATTGGGTATTATAGTATAAGAATATGACAAAAACTGACCAGACAAGAGATGAGGTAGCGATGCTTCGGGCGAATTTTCATACTCACACATACTTATGTCATCATGCTTCGGGAACGGTTGACGATTATTGCCGGGAAGCCGTAGCGAGCGGGATTTCCATTTTGGGTTTCACGGATCACTGTCCGATACCCGATGGCCGTTGGTCTTCCGTTCGCATGGCGATGTCGGATCTGGATTTATATTTGCAGGCCATCCAGCAAGCTCGCTTGGATTATCCGCAATTGACGATTTTGGCGGCTTTGGAATGTGAATATATTCCGGAATTTGCAGATTTTCAGCGGAAACACTTTTCAGCGGAATATGGCTTTGACTATCTTGCAGGCGCGGCTCATTCCTACTGGTATCAGGGTGAGTTCAAAGGGATTTACGGGCAGGTTCTCGATGCGCCTCAATTGCAGGCTTATGCGGATTACTTGATCGATACTATGCAAAGTGGCTTGTATGCTTTCGTGGCACACCCGGACCTTTTTGCTATGGCGCTCTGGGACTGGAATGCCGCTGCTGAGGCTTGCGCCCATGCCATTTTAAAACAAGCGGCTGCCTGCCGGATGCCGTTGGAAATCAATGCTTATGGCCTGCGGAAACCCAAAAAAGAATACGCGGAAGGCCTGCGCAATATGTATCCAATGCTGGAATTCTGGCGGCTGGCGGCAGAATATGGTATTGAAGTATTGGCGGGGTCGGATGCACACCGCCCGGAAGATGTCTGGGGAAATACGGATGCTTGCGTTGAAATTGCAGATCGTTTCGGCCTGAAAGTCATTAATGACGTTTTTTTGCAACGAATCCAGTCCACCAGGTTGACACAAACACAGATTTGCAAGTCCTGATTTCCGAAGAGACAGGCATTTCATACAGAAATGCCTGTCTTTCCTGCTTTAGTACTGCAGGACAATCATCTGATGACAGATCAATTTATTCAAGGCGACAGTCACTTTGCCATTGCATTGTTCAAAGGCAATTTCCTGTCCCTGGGGTTCGAGTGTGACACGCTTGATTTTGTGCGGCAGGCAGAAAATGAATTTCTGGTCGAAAAGTGGATTGAGTTCTTCAATCACTTCGATTGCTGCCGTTGGGCGAAGCTCCGGAGCAAATGCTTCGCTGGCCAACCCGCGGAGCATCGTGTTGGCATACAGGGCATGTGCGACATAGCGCTTTTTGGCTTTCTGCTCAAGCAGAGAAAGGCGTCCCTGCGAGGGCAATGAGGTATGTACCGGAAGATCCTTGTCGATCAGGGCATAAATTCCCTTAAGAATGAAATCCTTGAGAATTACGGTGCCGTAGAGGGCGTACAGAACAAAGACCGGATGCGCAAAGTACAGAATCTGATCGGTCAAAACACCGGCATCATAACCGGATTCTTCGAGTTTGTTCGGCGTATGTTGATGTGAGCTGAAATGCCGATAATCACGAGTAAAGTATGGCTCGAAGATTTCACCCAGCGATTTGCCGTCGTTGATCTTGATATTCAGTGAGGGGTGGTACATCACGAACGGGGTGTTAACCCCGTCTGGTGCAAATTCCGGGGCTCCCTGAATATAGTTTGGGAACCGTTCCGCTATCCCATTTTGAGAGATCGGCAGGTTGAATGCGAGTTCATCGTTTTCCTTCTTCAGTAGAGAAGTTCCTGATAAGATCAGTTTGCCGCCCTGAGCCAGAAAATGATTGAGACGTTCTCGCAGTACTGCATCCGGTCGCAAGTCGTCGGCCAAAATCAGAACTTTATAGGCTGAGAAGTCGTTGCTGTCATCCAGCCGGTCGAAGGGAATATGGGCTTCCAGTAATAATCGCGAAAGTCCAATTTCACTTTTTAGATTTGTCAGCAGGGGCTTTTGGAAGCCGTGATTGGACAGGATGGCAACATTGGCTGCAGAAGAAACCTGTTGGCACCAAGGTTCTTTTGTTTCAATTTCGGCATATGCTTCTCCAATTAGACGACAGGTGCTTTCGTCGAGCATGCCGGAAGGGTGCAGCTGATCTCCAATGCTGCATTTTGCGCCCTGAGCGAGCATGGCGGCGCATTCGTAGCGCAGGGCATTGGGGTGTTTGAAGCCCCCGAATTCTCCCCAAGTAGTATGAAATTTGCCGGTCATGCCGAGAAAATCGTATTCCAGGGTACGGCAAAATGCAGCGGACAACGGGAAATGATCGTAACCCCAACCGCCAGTGGGCAGCGATTCGAGTTCCAGGTGGCTGAAATAGGGCAGTAAGTCACGATTGCCAGGTTCAAGAAGCCCGCCATTATTATGAAAGACCGGGAAATCCGGACAAACACTGCGGGCGGCCTCAGTCGTTTTTCGGAAATATTTCAGCAGAGTGCGTCGGGCGAAGCGTTTCCGGTCTTCTTCGTTTTTGGGGTCATATCCTTCAGCAGCCATATCTTTCATGCAATATGGGCAGCAACACGGACCTTGCGAAATAATATCAAAAAACATGCCATCGGCATCGGGAAAAAGTCTGGCAGCTTCTTCGATGAGGCGACAGAGATAATCCAAGTAGGGGGAATTGAAGCAGAGTTTTTTGAATCCGGCCTGGAGTGGTGATTGTACCCAAGAGGCCCATTGTCCAAGCGCTGTAATTTCCCGCCATCCGGGTTCCATTTCCGCCACCCGGTTATTGACTCCGGCGGTCAGATAAATGGGCACGTTGACGTTGATCTCATGACAGGCATCGATCTGTGCTCGCAGCAGATCAAAATTCAAACCTGGATGTATGGCACCCACTTTGCTTGGATGATAGCTCCAACCATGGTGACAACAGGAAAAGCAGGTAATCGAGTCGACATGCCCCATTTGCAGGCGTTCTTGCCAGAGTTTTTTGTCAAAAGCCGTACCAATGCCATCAATCATCGGTGAAGTATGAAAATCCAGATGAACCTGGCGAAAACGAAGCTCCCGGTGAGTCCCCATTTGTGATTCCTTTTACTGATTTCTTTTAATTATTTAAGATCGTAGTCAAAGATTAAATACTGTAGTTGCGAGCGGCCTTTTTTCAAGAAGAAATTAAGCGAATACCATAATACAGGCTTCTGTTTTTGTATCGGAGAACGCTGAACTGGGCTGCCATCAATTTCAATTGCTTTTTCTGATCTGGAATAACAACCCGCTAAAGAATAAAATAGCCCCCAAAATCAGCATGGAATCATACAAGCTGAAGGCATCTGCAAAATAACCTGCCATTGGCAGCACAATAATTTTCCCCAGACTTTTTGCCAGGGATAGAATGCTGCCCAGAGTTGCTCTTTTTTCAGAGTCGACCTGTAGATGGAAAAAATTATTGGCAATCGGGCTGCGGATATTTTCAATGATAATAACTAGAAAGAAAAGGATTACGCCGAAATAAGAAATGTATTGGAAGCCAATGATGAGCACCGGAATGACTGCCAATATTGAGATCCAATTAATGGTATTTCTGGTGCCGAAGCGCTGTTCGATGAAATCGGAATACTTCAAGGCAATGACGCTTACTGCCAGGCTGGCAGTGTAAATAAAACCAAAATATTCGACCGGAATGGCAGCATCTGTCATATAAGGCTGAATATATTTTGATAAAGCGGCAAGAACCGCTGAAAATATGCTAATATTCAAGGTAATGCGCAATAGTTCCCGTTTCCGGAAGATATCGTTTACGCTTTCCTTTGCATGTCTGATGCTTTGCTTCAGACCTATTGGCTCTTGTCTCTCCTCTATCTCTTCCCAGGAAAGACTTAGCAGAAAATTGCCAAAGGCCGGGATCGTCGCTATGAAGAAGACCCAGTGAAAGCCAAAATTTGCGGCAATCACACCGCCGATGCTTGCTGCAAATGCCTCTCCAACACGAGCATAAATTTTTTGTTTGCTTTTGACTTCAGTATAGGAAGGATTGTCGGCTTTGTTCTGTACAAGATAATCATAAGTATATGCGGTTTCAGTGCCGGATCGAAAGCTGTTGCCTAACTCCAACATGATTTGGGCTATGACAAACTGCCAGAACGAATGGCTGAAAGCAAAGAGGAGATAGGCAATAACGATGCCAAATTTACTGATGATGATACTTCGTCGTTTCCCCCACAGGTCGGCAATGATGCCGGTTGGAATTTCAATCACAAGGCTGAAAATGCTGCCAATGGTGAAAATCCAGAAGATTTCCTTGAAACTCAATTCCATTGCCTGCAGGAAGACGATAAGAACTGGAGTGAAATACGTCTGATTCTTAAGAAAAGACGTGAGGTAAAATTTTGTGGTTTGTTGCATTTCAGTGTCTTACTCGCGTTTGTTTTCACTCGTGCTCGCTTTGCCGTGGCTCTTGTCGACCGGGTCGAAGAGGGGGCGAAGACATGGAGCACTGAACAAAAAAACAGAACAATCCTCCCATTGAAAATGTATATAATTTAGCAGAAAATACCATTTGTATTCAAATAATATATTTTCTTTTTTAGTTGCCTGATTGAATTTTGCAAAAACGGTAGTATAATTTAAATGTAAACATTTACATTCAAAGGTGAATTTGATGATATCCATACGTGAAATATCGAAGAAGACTGGGGTATCGACTGCGACGGTATCTCGTGCTTTGGATCCACGATATTCGCACAAAGTGCGAGCTTCGACGCGTGCGCGGGTACTTTCTTTTTGTGACGAGAAGAATTACCGCCCCAGTGTTACGGGTCGTTCTTTTGTGACTGGGAAGACCTTCAAGGTCGGGATGATTTTTGGCAGCATTACTACAGATTTGGGGAATCCGCTTTGTGGTCTTTTCATGCGTGGGGTTTGTTCTGTTCTTCAGCAGCACAATTATGCTCCGGTGATTTTGCATGCCACTGAGGAAAGCGGTTTGGAAACCAGTGTGAGTGATTTTCTGCGTTCGAACGTAGCGGATGCTTACATTATCGGTTCCATCATGATCACCGATAAGGTTTACTGTGCCATTCGCAATTGCGGGTGTCCGGTGGTGGCTACTGACAGCGAGCAATTTGATAATTCCCGGATTTCGCTAATCAACCGGCATTCCGTTCCCGCTTATCGTGAAGTCTGGCGGCAGATTCCGGAGCGATGGCGTAATGCGACGGCCTTTGTTGCCAATCAGGCTTCGACTTCGCAGTACAAACTGAATGCCATTTGCGCAGCGGCTCCGACGGCTGAGAAGCCGCCGTTTATTCCGTTGGATTTTCCCTTTACGGAATTTTGTTTTGATCGCCATTCGGCTCGCGTTGCTGCGGAAAAACGGCTTTCAGAGCTGACCCGTTACCGTTTGCTCTGGTGTGGCTCGGATCTTACGGCGTTGGGCATTGCGGATGCGCTTTCCGCTGCTGGTATCGTCCCCGGGCGGGATATCTTTCTGGTTGGGCATGACAATGTCGAAGGAATTGATTCTTTTCGTGGAATTCCTTTTCTTTCCACGATCGATACTCGCTGGGAAGAACGTGGGCGACTTTCCGCACAAGTAGCTTTGGAGCAAATTGAGTCTTGGGCTCCCTGCCGGATTGATCTTCCTTCCATATATATTCCCCGGCAAAGTTTTCCGAATCCTTTGGCTTTTCATGAAATAGATCACAAGCAAACAGGAGGTGAAGAATGAAGAAATGGACGAATTTTCCAATACGAAGTTTTACTCTTATAGAACTCCTTGTCGTTATTGCAATTATCGCGATTTTGGCCTCAATGCTGCTGCCGGCTTTGAGCAAGGCCAGAGAGACTGCCAAAACCATCAAATGTTCCGGCAACCTGAAACAGCTGGCGATGATCAATCTAGAATATGCCAATGACTTCGATGATCTTGCCCCGGCACATCATTATGCATACTATTTCGGAGAAACCAGTGGGAAAGCAGGCTGGGTATATTTTTTACGCGATTATCTGCAATACATTCCTAAGCTCGGGCCGAACAGTGGTACTCCCGCCAGCAATTCACTGTTGTGCTGTCCATCCGGGGCGCCATTGAAAACAATAGTCGATGCCCCGACTCATTATGGAATCAACGCCAAAATGGAAGAAATGAGCAGGGACTTTTTTACCAGCAGCGCATCACGCCGTGGCGATGCGAAGATTTGGAAAATTGTGAGTCAAGCGTATGTCAAGACGATCAGCATTCATCGTCCCGGCACAGTCGCCATGTTCTCCGATTCGGCCACACATTCTTATTCGATTGCGTATCGGACATCAACTACTACAGACGTTTCGGCGTGGCGGCACAACAACGGGGCAAATTATGTCTTTTGGGATGGGCATGTCGAATGGATCAGTTTTTTGAAATTGCCGATTTACGCGCGCTGGGATTATGGTCAGTGGAGTTGGCCTTGGATCTAAAACTTGAGAAGGAATTAAAATGAAAAAAATTGCATTATTCCTGGTCATCCTCAGTGCGCTTATCGCAAATGCCGAAATCAGCATTCAGGAAAAGGTGACCCAACCACGGGACGGCTGCACTCGCAGAAGCTTTTCCATTCTTGGTGGAACCGTCAATTACCAATTCAATTACCAACTTTATACGAATGAAAAAACCGGAGCGCTTACGGTTGGTGATGTCAGCACACGGTCTATTGGGCTGGGGCTGAATTACGGCTGGTATGGCAATGGATTTCTCCGGATCGTCATCAACAAAAAGCCGGTTATGGCTCCGGCAACAACAATCGCTCATGCTGATGATAGCCTCTTATTCACTTGGCCGGAAGCGACCTTAAAACTGCGCTTTCCGGAAAATTCAGACCGGATTTTCGGAGAAGTTGTCGCGACATCGGGAGATCCTCTTGAAATTACGTTTCTTGCCAATCCCGGATTCAAACATAAACGAGCGGATTACGTTCCCTGGATATCCTCCGGCAAAGTCCATCAAAAGCTTTCTGAAGGCATGCCGGTTATCGCCTCGCCCTGGATTATGGCTTACGACGAAGTGGAAAACCCGCGCGGCATTGCAACGCTCGTCTTTGACCCGGAGAAGATACAGAATTACAGTTTTTCCGGAACTGAAAAAAGCTCGATTATTACGATTCAATTCAAGATTAAAGAGTCGCGTTTTCGTTTTTCCTTGCAAGGAATCCCAGGAAATTATCTCGATGCAGAAACCCTATACGAGAATTTTATGAAAAATGGCAACAAATATCTTGAGCAATTGCAACAATTCCAGTTTTAAGGAGAAATACTGATGTCTCGACTCATTTCAGCTTTGTTTGCGGTATTGACTTCAATTCTTGCGGCCTCACCACGCATTGCTGTCTTTGCTGAACCGGGCTTTCCCAATGCCTCGAAACGCGATGCTGGCTTTTATACCGATGTGCTTGGGGGAACCGGGATCATTCTCTCAGAACTCGATAAACTGAAAGATTTTGAGGTGGTGATTTTTCCTCATGGTGGATACTTGCCCTATGCTGCGGACATGGCAGTAGGCGAACTACTGAGCCGGGGCGGGAGTGTGATTGTGACAGGAGATCTCCAGACTCCGTCCCCATCCGGTGGACTTGCGATGCCTGGCCTGCTGGAATATGATAAAACATCAGGAGAATGGGTAGTTTTGCCGAAAGGCGCTGTCTACAATGTGCGTGTGGCTCCTAAATGGTATCCAGAGTTTGATTTGCGCGGTTGGCCTAATTATGCCTCGAGCAATGGCAAATCCTATATGCGGGCATTTAATGAAGTGGTAAAATTGAATCCGATCTTGAAATCCTCCTTGCCGCAGGAGATTCAAGCGCCCTCTGGCAAGGCGCCCGGTCTGTCCCGGCTGGTGCCAAACAGTCAGGCTGGCGACTATGCCTTTGACGTATATATTCCGCTATATCTTTTTGACAAGCCAAGTGGTAACTCATATTCTCCCTTCAAGGACGCTGGAAAGTCTGAGGAAGACCGGGCTGCAGATGCTTATATCTACCGCCGCTTCCGCCCTTTCGCATTCGCTGGGACACTGGTGGTTATGGGGCAAACCGGGCGACAACTTCTCGAATCGGAAGCCGGAGCAGAAACTATTCGCGAGATTGTGCGGTTATCCACCCAAGCGCTCCCGGGGGAACTTGAGCACACATATATCCGGCGCTTTCTGGCTCTCGAAGAAGCCATGGCGGAATTTAACAATGTGAATCAAGCCTTGACCTCAGCACTTGCCCGAGCAGCGACAAAAACCGGGGAACAGGAAAAATATCTTCGTTCCATGAAGCAGAAAATCCGCCAATTTAATCATTTTAATAATGCCTTTGATGCCTTGGCTGTTTTGAAGAATCACCATAAGAAAGTGGCTGAAAAGAAACTTATTGAATTAAGTGATGAACTGAATGCTGAAACTAAAAAAACACAGCTGGAGCTTGCGGAAGTTCTGCCGCGGGCGCCTCTGATTGACCGCGGCGATGCTAAACACCACTACCGCGAATTCGTCTTTACCGCTTTTGGCTTCGGCCCTTGGGGAACGTTTGCAGGAACTCCGCTTTGGAACAAAGTAAAAGAAATCGGCATCACAAATCCGGCTCTGCACGACTCTGACTGGGAATTCTATCGCCAATTAAATCAAAAGTATGGCTTCGGTACCGGATACCGTTTTTGGTATATTGAGCGTGGACACAGTGAGAAGCAGACGGTATCGTCAGCTGTCTTTGATCCGAATACCGGCAGTGTCAAAGCGGTTTCGGCAAATGTTTTCTCGAAAGAAATACCGCAATTTGACCAGGAGCTTATCCCGATTCTACAGGAAGCGGAAGAGAATCCCGGCGTTACGACCATTGTTCATGGAGAAGAGCGGGATTTGCAATGGTCGCTTTGGGGACCATATATGCGGGAGAAATTTCTTGAGTATTTAAAGCAGCGCTATAAAGTGGACATTTCAGCCTTGAACAAGGAGTATATAAGCATATTTTCTTCGTTCGATGAGATCATTCTTCCGCTCAAGCGTCCGGAAACGCAAAGCGAACATGCTCTTTGGGAAGATTGGACTCGTTACCGCGAGATCTACCGGATTAAAGAAGAAATGGAACACCGAGTCGGTTTGGTAAAAAAATATGCTCCATCAACAAAACAATGGCTTTATGGTTCGTACCATATGCAGAGACGCCATCCGGCCAATGGAATCAATTATTATGAACATGGACAATTAGTCAATCCCTCCTCCCTGGAAAGCGGAAGTCAAAGCCCATGGAAAGAGGTGATTGCAAATGACATTACTGCCTTTGGCCGAAAACATGTCAATCCGGAATGGGCGGACTTCTATTTCCCCCCAGGCAGTCATCGCGATTGTATCCATCGCATGCGACAAAGTCTATGGAATGAAGCGAACTGCGGTACCATCGGCTGGTTTCTGTACATGGGGGGGCAGCAGGGTAGCCGCTGGAATGTAGCACCACTGATGACCCCTGGAGGAAATATTCAGCCGGTTGGCTACGAGCTGAGAAGCATAACACGAGACTTCCATGCCGCCCGCCGCCTCTTTCTGGATGGCCAAAGGGCGGAGCCTGAACTGCGTTTCATCTATAGTCCCACGACCCGCCGCCATACTTCTTGGCCGGGTATTGAAGAGGATCGCAGCTTGGACTGTGTGACCGGCTGGAACGAAGCATGCAAACGTCTCCATATCCCTGCTAGAGCAATTGACGAACAACCCATCATGGAAGGAAAACTTTCGCAAGAATGCCGTTTTCTCCTTCTGCCACGAGTGGAATACTTGAATCGAGAGCTTTTTATCCGGCTCCAGGATTTCATGAAAGGTGGCGGCACCCTGGTGGCGACTGCGGATAGCGGACGCTTTGATCAATATGGACACCGTATCGATGTCTTAGCAGAATTAGCCGGCGTACGAGTTTTCCCGTATCAAAGCGGAATGGTGGAAGAATATCAGTTTGAAATTCTGTTTTCCGATGAGACCAAGCCGTTGATCCGCAAAGAGAATTCTATTACTGCGACCAGCACCCAGGTTGGAAAAGGGCGCTTGATTTTGATCGGCAGTGCGCTTGGACAGATTTTCAATGCTACGGGAGCAGAGCTTGAGCAAATCAACTCTTTACTCGCGGAGATTGGCGTCATGCGACCCTTCCGCTGCAATGATCCGAATCTGGTTATCCGCCCCTGGGTTTTAGACGGAGAAGCATTTCTTGCTTGTCATTACCTTTACAAGGCGAACACCAAACGGAAGGATGGCGGTTTCCCCCTTGGCGCACCAGTCCCAATGGTCGAATTCGATCTTGAACTGGCAGGACATTTTGAAATCGAAGACTGGCTACTGGGCGTAAAACTGGAATCGTCCTTCGAGGCAGGAAAGACTAATATCAAAGGATTAATTGAAAATCCTGGCGGTAAGATCTACCGTCTGATCCGGCAGGGTTCCGCTAAAAACGATCGCTCTCTTTCCCCCACGGCAGTCCAGGCGCCTTCCATACCCGTATTGCCAAAACAAAGCTTCCAAATACCCTGTTCCGAACGTTTTTTTGCGGACTGGGGTAAGATCGAACTGGGAGACGCTATCCTGATCTGTGAGTCTGAAAACGAAGGCGCCTGGCAGGGAAAGATCTTCGCCTCGTTGACCCGGGGAAACCAAACTATGCGCCGGGAATGCGGCGCTGGAGATACGGTTAATTTCCGTTTTGTAGATAAAACAATCCGTTTTGAATGCAGTGATGCCTCGGCAGTCATGCCGGTTCATGTAACCGGGCGTTTTTCAGAATTTCCTACCCAGTCGAGCACTGAAGGCTGCCGCTTGTCTATGGAAAAGGGATCCATTTTTATGAGCAATCCCCACCTTTTTGTCCGAATCCTGCCGGATTTCGGCGGGCGCATTGCAGAACTTCGTTCCTCTGAAGATGCACCCAATCAGCTTCTGTTAAGAGAAAGTGAACTGGCCAAGGGCCTCGGCACGATCTATCGTGATTACGGCGGAATCGAATACACTCCTGGCAGATATCAGGGACCAGGATGGGGAATCCAATACGAAACAGAGGTGATTAGCAATACGCCGGAACAAATTTCGATTCGCTTGAAACGCTCTCAGCCTATAAAATTACACAATGGGCCGAAGGTATCCTATGAAATTGTCTACTCACTGAAAAAAGACTCCTCCCTGCTGGAAGCTGCCGTACGAATGTACAATGAAGATTCTGCCATGTCTCAATTGCGCCTGACGACGCACCCTCTTTTCCGAATCGGTGGCGACTGCAACTACGGAGATACTTTTTACTGGATGGGTGAAAAAGGGTTAGAAGTCGGAGTCTACAAACCAGGAAGAAACGAGTATGTGACTAATCGTGGCGACTGGTACGCTTATGTGGATGCACGGGCAGCCGAAGGCGTGCTGCAAACCTTCTCTGCAGCGGTGGTGCCTCGGCTCTATGCATGGACCGGAAACGATTCTTATAATGTAGAACTCCCTTTCGCTCCTGTGGAAACTCCACTGGGGCAATTCGCAGAATTTTCCTTCGGAATTGGTGTGCTGACGGGCTTCAATACCTTGAACGGCTATGCGGATGGTCTGCTGGCTGAACTGAATGCAGGAGCTCGGGAATTGACGTTCAGAATGGGAGCAACTTCAAGGCGCCAGGTCTCTGTGCAGTGCCGAATCTTTCGCAACAACGAGACGATCAAAGAATTTGCGCCGGAAATGATTCCTCTGATTCCGGGCGTTGCAGCAACACGTCATTTTCCTTGGGATTCGAGCACTCTCCCGGATGGACTCTACGTCTTTGAAGTCTCCAGCGGAGAAGTGAAGTTCCGGCGCGATATCCCAATCGATCGAGCCTCCGAACATGCCAAGGAAAAAGATCGCACAGCTCGCATGCAGCAATGGCAAAAATTACAGCAGGAATATCGGCAAAATCCTTCGCCGGAACTGCGGGCGAAAATCTTTCGAATGGCGAATGAATAAGCGAATTTCGTGAACGGTCATGGCTGCGTTGCAAAGTACTTGAGACTTTTTCATGATCTCCGGATTTCACAAAAAGGACTCTTGCTGCCGTCTTTTGCACCGCAATCAACGCCGGGAGTGGGGCGGGGGGAGGTTTGGACTGCGCTCTGCCGCGCTGGAGCATTCTCTTCTTTCATTTGTCCTGTTTTTTCGGCATTGTCCCGTTTGCCTATTCCGCGATATCCTCATTCCAGAGCAACGGATTTGCGGCAATGAATGTTTTCATCATTTCGATCAAAATAGGATCATTGATAATGCTGACATTGATGCCGCGCGAGCGCAGAAATTCCGGTTCTCCGGGGAAATTGACATTTTCGCCGATGACGACCCGCGGGATTTTGTAAAGGGCAATGGCTCCGGAACACATGATGCATGGAGAAAGGGTTGTGTATAATATGCATTGCCGGTAAAATGATGCAGGATGCCTTCCGGCGTTGGAGAGAGTATCGATTTCGCCGTGCAGCACTGGGTTGCCCATTTGCATGCGCCGGTTGTGCCCGCGGGCAACAATTTTATCGTTGTAAACGAGCACTCCGCCGATGGGAATGCCTCCTTCCTTCAAGCCCTGAAGAGCCTCTTCATATGCTGCCTGTAGAAAACAATCCATTTTTCATGCCCCCCATCCTGTTTGGAAAACATCTTCCGGTGCAGTTTGCACCGGATCCCTGGTCAACGGCATTTTCCCGGCTTTGACTTTGACCGAAAATTCATGCAAAACAAAAAACAACCAATGAATCAGATTTGAATATACAGGTGTTTGGGCAAAAAAAACCTCAAATGGTACTATTTAGAGGTTTTTCTACTTAAAATGGCGGAGAAGAGGGGAACTTCCAAGCTTGCCGATTCCTGCTTGTAAATCACTCGTTTTAAGGGGATTTCGTCTTGTTTGCCTAATTTTTTCGGGAGAATTTCAAGCCACTCAAATGCCAAAGAAACGACCTCAAATGGCAAGGAATGGCAAACGCTTGTAACGCCCGTTTCTGTCCTTACTGTAAAGTCGGAGTGACCAAAATTCAACTCCGGTTTTTGATGGAACGGATATTGATCGCGCTCAGTTTCTCAATGATCCCCCATGCCCGGTTGTATTCTTTGACCGCTTGAGCGAAGTCCGCTTCTTCTTTCTGTTTGACGTAGGTTAGTCTGTGTCTTTTGTTTCCGATCGAACGTGAAAGGCAAAGAAAAGGATGCAACTTGCCCGCTGTCGCACAGAGATAATTCCCCCGGCGACATTTCATTTCCTGGTAAAAAAGGGCACCATTTTTTGCGGCCTGTTTTTCTGGTTTTATTCGAAGTATGGTGCGATACGGATGCCGTCAATCAGCAGTGATTCCGCCTGGATGGCATTGGTGCCCGGGCCACATCCGGATCCGATCTGATCGGCGACTGAGATAGCAGCCGGTTCCGCACCCTGATATTGGAAGAGGATTTCATAATTATTCCAGCAGAGTGTATTTGTTTTTTCGCTGCTGGTATAATCGAACATGGGTCGCAGCAGGACATCATCAATACGGCAATTTTCGAGTGTGAAGTCGACGGCATAGCGTTCTAGGCGGGATTCTTTCCGGATTGCAGTCACCTGAGCGGTCAATGCATAGCGTTTACCCGGGTGGAGGTTTTTCAGGGTCTGCCGGATTCGGTTGGGTTTATCCGGATTCCGTTTCATGAGTAGCATTGCTTCGGGCGCTTTGGGATAATAACCCGGTTTGAATCCCATTTCCGGCCATTGTGTGCGGGTTACGATGTCGATACTGCCGGGCTGTGCGGGGCTGATTTCCCAGGAGGCTAGGGCGTCAGTCCATTCCGGATTGGCAAGAATTCCCGGTTCAATCTGGAATCCATAGCGGTCGGAAAGCAGGCTTTTTTCACCCTGCAGGCAATAGTGTCTGATCAATTCTGTCAGCCAGCGCAGATTTTCCGGCTTTGTGGTTGGGCTTCCCCAGAAGGTGATTCCGGCGATGCCGTTGAACTGCGGGTCATTGGCCATCAGGTGGAATTGCCGGTCAAGAAAGGCCTTGAAATCGACTGCCGCATTGCGTTCAGAAAATTCCATAGTGGAAGGTGCGATCATCATATGGTGCATAATATCAGGATCGGCCTGCAGAAATTCTGTGATTCTGCGTGCCAGGCGGTTGTTGATTTCGTCCTGCCAATTACGGGAGAAGCTGTAGGCTTCCCAGACGATGCGTCCGGAACATTCTTTGACTGTATTAAGCAGCGGTGTGACATCGCGTCCATGACAGCGCCATGGCAGGCCCAGCCAAGGATAAATACGGGAACCCCTGCTGCGCAATTCTTTTCCCAGGTGCCCGACGACGGCCAGGGTAGCAGTGTCAAAACCCACGCCGGGGTGCGTGTAGCCGAACTCTGCACTGTTCGGGGATCCTTCCGGCACAGGAATAATGAATTCGTCAAGAATAATTCCGCTGTTGGGATGGCGTTGCAGGCGTCCTTGCCAGTCCTCTTCGTACTCTTTACTGGTTTTCCCGGAGAGCAGGGCGCCTTCGCAGATGGTTTTGCGTCCTTCGGCCCGCCATTGGTCGATTTCCGGGGTTTCGAAAAAGGTCATCACCATATTGAAATTGTCGAGAATATGTTTACGCAGCCAGGGCCAGTTGTACAGGAACATGGCATCGCGGCCATTGGCGGACTTGGTAGAAAGGTCGTAAGGGACGGTATCAGGGCGATCACAAGCGCCGACGAATTTGTAGAAAAGCAGAGCCGGTACCTGGCGCACCTGAAATGAAGTGCCCGGGACATCCTTCAGCAGAAACTTTCCGGCAGGCAGTTCGACAAAGCCTTTGCCCTGATTCAGGATGAATTTGCTGCCAGCAATTTTTGCTGGGCCGGACTGATCGCTCTCGATCAGCACCCAGCTTTCCCGTTCCAGGGTAAAGGCACCATCAACGACTGCGAGGCCTTTGGTAAAATTATTGTCCGACCGGGCTATGCCTGCGGTCAGCAGGCAGATAAAAAACCAGAAAGCCGTGCGGTATTTTCCGGGGCGGGGAGGAGTTGTCATAATAAAGAATTCCTTTGATTGATGCAAGTTACTGACCAGTCCATCCATTGACCGGGTAATTGGTAATTTTCGCGATAATGGCGTTGCACATGGTTTCCAACGTGCTTTTGGTGCCGGCGCTTTCTGCGGTAACATGTCCATCCAGCCACAGGGTTGTTGCCCGCCCATTGTGAATGGCCGCGGGGAAGCCGACATAATTGGATTTGCTCCAAGCATAACTGGATCCGGTTGTCAGCGAATGGCCTTTGGAAAAATCCCAGTACATTGAGCTGATCACTGTCAGGGTTTGTGAAGGAGAGCGGAAGGCTCCGATTCGTGCTGTTACGCGGCGTGTTATTCCATCAAAGACTCCGGCATCAGGATTTCCGCCGAGGACTCGGTAATTGTATCCATAGCTGACTCCTCCGCCATATCCTGATCCCGGGCCGTAAGTCAGTGCGTTTATAGTCGCGGTTTTCTTATTGTTCACATCCGGCATCATTGTGCAGATTAGGGATTTAGCTGGCAGATACTGGTTGTCTTTATCGGTCAGTAGTTCGCACCAATATCCTTTGTTTACAGCGGAGCCGATATAGGCCTTGTCCATCAATCCCGGTGGGGCGTAATCGTTATGATCCGAAAAATAGTTGATTAAAGCGAGTCCGATTTGTTTGCAATTGGAGTGGCACACTACTTCGCGGCTGGCCTCGCGGGCTTTGTTCAGTGCGGGCAGCAGCATCGAAGCCAGGATGGCAATGATGGCGATGACGACCAGTCAAACTATATTTTTTATATCAATGTTTGAAATGTGTGCTATATTATATTTCAGTTTTTTTAACAACTTTCATGGAGAATTTTTTATGAACGCCTATATTTACGCTCGTCAGTCCAGTGGTGGTGAAGAAAAAAGTTTGTCAAT
>Ga0172378_10002850_pt1 | contig 16229 bp, 17 predicted proteins | sample GrowelOW332metaG_FD_119755 | JGI IMG/M metagenome (GOLD analysis project Ga0172378, IMG submission 119755) | Groundwater microbial communities from an aquifer near a municipal landfill in Southern Ontario, Canada - Pumphouse #3_1 metaG | ecosystem: Environmental > Aquatic > Deep subsurface >... | reverse complement strand
AGTATAAGTACAATATTAGCAGGGATTTCAGGAGATGCAGCATCAACAATTGGAGAAGTATTCTCGTTGGGTACAAGCACAGGTGTGTTTGCACTAACAGCAGCGGCAAGTACGGCGGCAGTTGCGACAGGAGCGGTAGGAGCAACATTTTCAAGAAACAATATGAAAAAAAAATATGCTTCCTATGGTTGAAGCGGCAATTATCGGCTTTGGAGTCGCTCACATTGTACTAGGAACCATTGACCTTGTAGAACACAGAAGATAAGTTACATTATCATGATAATTTTTAATGGAAGTCAAAAAAAGACTTCCATTTTTAAATCCTTTAACTTTGTATCGGTATGAGAAGTATGTAATTGTACTAATAATTGTTTACTCTTTACAGTATCTTTTTCAGTATTAAAGAATTGAAGCTGCTATAACCAGTATTTATAGATTGCATGATAATTGGTTACTGTAAACGTATATTTTTGAAAATTTTGTTTATATTAAAAACATTACTACAACATGGAGGAAAAAATGTGGACAGAAAAGCGGCTGACAAAGGCTTTTAAAAATGCGAAAACAGAATATTTTGATAAGAATTCTAAATATATATTTTTTAGCGACATTCATAGAGGTGATGATAGTGTTTCAGATGAATTTGCCAGAAATCAGAATCTTTTTCTGCATGCATTGAACTATTATTATAAAGAAGGCTACAAATATATTGAAGCAGGTGATGGTGATGAACTCTGGGAATACAAAAATTTCAGAGTAATTAGGCTTGCCCATACAGATGTATTTACAGTGATAAAAAAGTTCTATGATGATGATCGGTTTATTGTATTATACGGCAATCACAATATTTATTTAAAATCAAATCATTTTGTTAAAAAAAATTATTATGAATATTATGATGAGTATAATCAGAAAAGGGTGGAATTATTCAAGGGATTAATCCCACAGGAGGCTTTGATACTTAAACATAAAGATAGTTGTCAGGAAATTTTTGTATTGCATGGTCATCAGGGTGACTTTATGAATGATCAGTTGTGGTTTCTGGCCATGCTGCTGCTGCGCTATTTTTGGAGATATCTGCATATTGTAGGATTTGATAATCCCACAAGTCCTGCACGTAGTTTATATAAAAGACATAAAGTAGAAAAGGCATATGATAAATGGATTGAAAAACATAAAATAATGCTGATCTGTGGTCATACTCATAGACAAAAATTTCCTAAACCGGATGGTCTCCCATATTTTAATACAGGGTGCTGCATTCGAAGCCGTGGTATATCAGGTATAGAGATAATTAATGATGAAATTTTAATGGTTGATTGGAGAATTTCCTCAGATGAAAATGGAAATTTACGTATACTTCGTACAGTTGTCAGGGGGCCAGAACCAATTGTAAAATATGATTGTAAAAATAACCCCTGTTCCAAACATTGTAAGGAATATGATGATGATTAATGTTCCGGGTTTTGATTCTTTATTATCAATCATATAATGCATTCCTTGTGTAATCCGTTTTATGGAAGCACATCTGGGGTGCTTATATCGTGATGATTACAGACACTTACATGCTGCATTTGATATTAAATTGAATATTTTATATTATCTATGTTAAAATATGATAAAGGTACGTATAGAGCTGGAAGTTAATCTGCTTATTTAAATTTTTTTAAAGCAGAACCTAATATAAAATATGGTGGTGACGAATATGCCTTTCGATGTAGACAATATAAACCGTAATTTAAATATAAAAGTTATATTTTCGAAGACTGTAGAGCTTATAGCTGCATTGCATATGATAGCTGATAAAAGGCATCATGAATTTATGCCCAGCTGGACTAAATATGTTATTGATAATTTGTCTGATAAAAGTAAAGAAACGCTTGAAATTGTATCAGGAACTAATTTTCCTGCATTAGAGTTGTATGATTTTATTTTAATGGATTCTGTATATGAGGATGTAAATACTTTACTGGACAAAATAATACACTGTAATGAGCTGGACTTTATATACATTTTATTAAATGGTGAAGTTGATAAACAAGATATTAAGAATTTAAGGGAAGATAAAAATAAATTAGAAGATACTATGAAAAAATTAAGCTTTGCTGCAGGCGGATCTGAAAAGTCATTAAGCTCCATAATCTATGCTACGGAAAACTATAAATGTTCATTGGCAGCTTTATTGAAGGAGATATACTCTTTAGGTTTTGAAGAGGAGCTTAATAAAGTTCAGGGACTTTATTCTGAAGCTATGGACAGCATACGGACACGGCTTTATGATAAGGATCCCATTGAACTGGCTGAAGAAATAAAAGGGTCAAAATTGTCTGCAAGAAAAACCTATAAGGAATATATTTTTACACCCTCATATTTTTTGCACCATCACAATATAGTATCTTATAACGAAGACAGATTTATGCTGGTTTATAATATTAACATTAATAATATGGACATTAGTGCTGATGCAGAGAGAATAGCTGATTTGCTTAAAGTTCTTTCTGATAAGAGCAGGCTTGAGATGCTTCGTCAGCTTAAAAGAAGACCTACTTACGGTAAGGTGCTTGCATCCAGACTCAAGCTTACAACTGCTACAATTTCAAGACATCTTGATCAGCTTAGGACAATAAATCTTATTAGTGAAGTAAAGGCTGACAAGGTTAAATATTTTAAAGTTAATGCAGATGAAGTAAATAAGTTATTAGATGAGATTAAAAATTTTATAGATGGAAGATAAGTGAGATATAAATTATAAATATATCTCGCTTTTTTTATTTTACTTTCAAAATGGCAGATACTTTTTAATTGACAATAATTGCAAAACATATTAATATTATATTATGATAATTACACGATTACGCAATTAAGTAATTATACTTTGGGGGGTTAATAATGAATAGTGTATTAGCGACGATGAAAAGAAATTTTATTTCTCAAATAAGGGCATACCCAATAGGATTTTTTATGGGTAATATCACTACCTGCTTTTTTATTGTAATGGGTTCGTTTTTTGTGTACAGCATAGTATTTGAGAAAAATGTATCTGCAGATTTTATTGCTTACAGCAATACCAGTGACTACATGTCATACGTAATACTTGGAAGTCTAATCTATATGTTTGTTGTAAGAACATTCCTGAATGTGAGCCGTAGTTTTATAACTGAGATGCGTGAAGGCACTATAGACAGTTTGCTTATAGCTCCTTTGAATCATATAGGTTATTTGTGCGGCAATATGCTGGAACAAATAATTACAACTACTATGGAAGTATTTGTAGCCTTAATTATCAGTTTACCTTTTGGACTGAAATTTCAATCGGTGAACATAACATCTGCTTTAGTGTGTATAATAATATCTTTGTTATCATTCTTTGGGATGTCTGTTATATTATGCGGGGTTATGGTTTATTTAAGGGATACCTATATAAGTCAAAATACAGTATTTGCTATTATTAATCTTCTTTGTGGAATAGCTTTTCCCATACAATATTTGCCTAAATGGGCTCAAAATATATCTAACTTAATTCCAGTTACCTATTCACTGAAAATTATGAGAAACAGCGTATTATCCGGTATGAGTATATTTAATCAAAGACAGGATTTTATCATACTATTGCTTCAAGGGGTGTGCTATTGCATTATAGGAATTTTACTTTTAAAAATAATAATAAAAAAAGTACCGGAAAGACAATTTATATAGGGGGTAATTAAGATGATTACTGTAGAAGGATTAAAGAAAAATTATAAAATTAATGTTAAAAAGGGTATTTTCAAAAGAGAACAGCAAATAAATGAAGCTGTTAAAGGCATAGATATGCAGATTAAACCAGGAGAAATTGTAGGACTTCTTGGCCTTAACGGAGCCGGAAAGACTACAACTATAAAAATGCTTTCTACATTAATAGAACCTGATGGCGGCAAAGGTGATATTGATGGCATGGACTTAATAAAGAATGCATTTGAAATTAAAAAAATTATAAATATGATTGCCGGTGGAGAAAGAATGATATATTGGAGATTAACAGCAAAAGAAAATCTGGAATATTTCGGCAAATTATATAACCTTCCTAAAAAGTTATTGAAAAATAGAATAGATGAACTTTTGAGTTTTGTCGGACTTACAGAAAAGATGAATGTACCTGTTGAACAGTATTCAAAAGGGATGAAGCAAAGATTACAGATTGCAAGAGGCCTTATTAATGATCCTAAATATATATTTATGGATGAACCAACCTTAGGATTAGATGCACCTATTGCAAGAGAAGTACGAAAATATACAAAGAAGCTGGCAAGAGAAAATGGTAAGGGGATTCTTCTAACTTCTCACTATATGAATGAAATTGAAGAGCTTTGTGATTATGTATATATAATTGATAAGGGAAGAAAGGTAATGGAAGGTTCTCCAAGAGATGTGATCAGTATAGCTGCTAAAAACACTAATAAATATATTATAAGACTTGAAAGCTTTTCGGATAAATTAAAAAATAATTTAGATGACTTTATTAAATCTGTTTCATCTGAATACAAAATAGACAATTTTGATAATGCATATGATATTGAAATATCCTCTAATAAGGATATACAAAGTGAACTTATAACCTTACTGTCAGCTAATGCTAAAGTTTTAAGCTTTAAGGTTCAGGAACCAAATCTTGAAGATGCAATTATAAAATTATTAGAGGTGAGTTAAAATGGCAGGTAAAGTGTTTAACAGCATTTTAGCAGAGGCTGTAAAACAGTATAAGTCAAATTATCATTCTAGAATGGTATACTACTCCATGTTATTTTGGCCGATACTTCAGCTTTTTGCTTCATATTACTCTTATAAGCCTTTTGAAAATTCTAAGGCTTCCAATGTAATTTCTGCTTTGGTTGGTAAGGACAAGGTCTTTGCATTTGTAATATTTGGATATATGGGGTATATGTTTTTTGGAAGTTTTATTCAGTCTGCCTGGAGATTTTCCTATGAGAGGGTTTCAGGAACCTTAGAACTTATTTATATTACTCCTGCCAGCAGAATAGGCATAATGCTTGGAAATGCGTTATCATCTCTTTTAGTAAGTGCATGGATGTTCACGGTTTTTTGCGCAGGTGCATTGATATTCTTTACGGATTTGAAACTTAAAATTTATATGCTGCCTGTAGCAATATTATGTCTTACAATACCTGCAATATGCTGGGGAGTTTTTTTGAATACACTTTTCATGTTTACCCGGGATAGTGGATTACTATTTGAAGTGTTTCAGGCCCCTATGGAAATATTCGGAGGGGCAAAAATTCCCTATCAGGCTTTTCCATTTTGGGGCAAGCTTATAGGAGGTATTTTTCCCCTTACCTGGTCTTTAATTATCATTAGGAAAATTTTTATGAATGGAGCAACTATACTTAATATAAAATCGGAGCTTTTAGTATTAATATTATTTTGCATTCTTCTATCTATATTAAGCAAGTATCTATTAGTCAAAGCTGAAAAGTATGCAAGGAAAACAGGAAATATAGCTATGTTTTAATAAAATTTTTAAGGAGCAGTAAAACTGTTAGCAATCATAAAATGTATTCCTTGTGCCATACATTTTATAGAAGCACCTCTTGGGTGCTTATTTTTATAAGTAATTATTGACAATGCCTAGAAGATCTATGTATAATTATTATATACATAGAAGTACTAGGTATATAGGAGAGAGTTATGAATGTATCGAAGGATTTGATTGCTGCCTCTGCAACCCCTTTAATCTTAGCTATTTTAAAAGAGAATGACAGTTATGGTTATGCCATTATCAAAAATGTAAAAGAGATGTCCGGAAATGAACTGATTTGGACAGAAGGAATGTTGTATCCTGTATTACATCGTCTTGAGCAGCAGCAACTGATTGAATCATACTGGAAAGGCGCAGAATCTGGGCGCAAGCGAAAATATTACTGCATAAAAGAGGCAGGACTTAAAGAGCTGGAATTGCAAAAAAAACAATGGGAGATGGTTAATTCTGCTCTCTCCAAAACTTGGGTAAATGAAAATGAAAAATAAGGAGGTACAGCATGTTTGACTTAGAGCTAAATATCCGTTCCTGGAGCGATCATTTACGAGCAGGAGGAAATCTTAAGGATACAGATATCCTTGAATTGGAAAATCATCTCCGTGATGAAATGGAGGATTTGATTAAAAACGGACTTACAGAAGATGAAGCCTTTTTAATCAGTGTGAAACGGTTAGGAAATGTGAACTTGATTTCAAAGGAGTATTCCAAGGTAAGCTCAGAAAACCTATGGAAGCATTTATTGTTAGACCCAGTTGATTCTAATTCAGGGTATCAAAACAGGAGAAATATCATATTAGTAGTTATTTTCTCTCTGCTTGCCGGCACATTAGTAAAAATACCTGAAATTTTTGGCATTCATCTTAATGATCAAGCAGCTGAATTGTTTTATTTTAAAAATTTAGCTTTGTTTATTTTACCCTTTATATCAGCTTTCTTCATAATTAAAAATAAATTACGATGGAAAATGATTGCATCTATTTTGGGAATTTTTTGTTTTACTGCAATAGTGATTAATATTTATCCGTCCTATAATCCTAAAAACACTGAAATATTAACCGGTATTCATGTTCCTATTTTTTTATGGCTAATAACAGGTGCTGCATATATGGGCGAGAAATGGAGAAACTGCAGAAGCAGAATGGATTTTATTCGTTTTACCGGCGAGTCAGTAATCTATGGCGTTTTGATATTTTGCGGGATTATGGTACTTGCAATGTTTACAGAAATGATATTTAGTGCAATTCAAATTGACATGGGCTGGTTTATTACAAATTACCTGATTGTTTATGGTGGTTGTGCTGCTGCCATGATTACAGTGTATTTAGTGGAATTTAAAAAAAGTGTAGTAGAAAACTTTGCTCCAATCTTAGCGAAAATATTCAGTCCTCTTTTTTTATTAACTATGTGTGCTTTTATAGTATCCGTGATAGTAATGGGAAAGAGCCCTTTCATCGAAAGAGATTTCTTAATTGGATTTGATTTAATGCTTGTATTGGTGCTTGGACTGGTTTTATATGTAATCTCAGCCAGGGATATGCATGATAAAGCAAGTTTTTATGATTTTATGAATCTTGCATTGATTCTAACCGCCCTTATTATCGATAGCATTGCACTATCTGCAATACTTTTCAGATTGTCGGCCTTTGGAATCACTCCGAATAAAATTGCAGCCCTGGGTGAAAATTTAACATTGTTAATCAATCTTATAGGACTTGCATGGTTATATCTTTGTTACTTTGTAAAAAAGATTGATTTTATTAAAATCGAAAAATGGCAGACGGCTTATCTATATGTTTATGCAATTTGGATGGCAGTTGTTGCATTTTTGTTTCCTATAATTTTTGGGTTTTGTTAATTTGAATTATGGAAAGATGTTAATATTTACCCTGATGCAAATCAGCATATAATAGAACATTGGCCTTTGTGTTGTACCGGATACAAGGAGATAAATAATGCATTTAAACAGATTTTAACAGGTATAAGAAATTAACAACATCATAATGTTGGATAAATTACTATTATACTTAGATGCTTTAACATTATAAAATCTAGAAATCGCTGTGTGCAGCAGATTTCTGGATTTTTTTATTGTATTTAAGATATTATTAATAGACATAGAAGCCAAATAATAGTAAAATTTTCTTTAGGTGAAGAAACATAGACTCTTATTTCACTGATTTAACAACTAATTTGAAAAAATCACAAATGTGAACTATAAAATGAATAAAGGAGAAATTTAAATGAAAGTATTAAGATATTTACTTGTTTTTATTCCTGTCAGCTTGATTGCAGAATTCCTGCACTTTTCACAAACATTGATTTTTGTTTTTTCTGCACTGGCTATTATACCATTGGCAGGGGTGATGGGGGAATCAACAGAAGCTATATCGCATTATACAGGTAATCGTATTGGCGGATTCCTTAATGCAACATTTGGAAATGCAACAGAGCTGATCATTGCTTTCTTTGCAATGAAAGAGGGATTATTTGATGTAGTTAAAGCTTCAATTGCAGGCTCAGTTATTGGCAATATCTTATTGGTACTGGGCTTAAGTATGTTTGTTGGTGGATTAAAGTATAAAACTCAAGTTTTTAATCAAAAGATAATTAGCGTTACATCCAGTATGCTTCTATTTGCTGTAATAGGATTAACAATACCGGCAATTTTTACACATACAGTTTCTTCTGATCTGCTGACTACCAGATATGAAGGGCTTAGCGTGGTAGTTGCAGTTATAATGTTCTTAATATATATACTAAGTTTGATTTTCTCTTTCTTTACTCACAAAGATTTGTATACAGCAGAGGCTTCAGAGGAAACTGCTCCAATTTGGTCATTAAAAAGGGCGGTTATAATTTTAGTTGTTTCAACTGTTTTTATTGGGATAGAGTCAGAAATATTTGTCGGAACAGTTGAACCAATGACTAAGGCAATGGGACTTAGTGAATTTTTTGTGGGAATTATTTTAGTCCCGGTTATAGGAAATGCTGCAGAGCATAGTACGGCAGTTTTGATGGCTATTAAGAATAAGATGAATGTAGCTATTGAGATTGCTTTAGGTTCCAGTTTGCAAATAATACTATTTGTTACACCGCTCCTTATCTTTTTAAGTCTTATGTTTTCGCCAATGAGTATAGTGTTTAACGCATTTGAACTGGCTGCTTTAATATTTTCTGTAATAATCGCAAATAGAGTTGCAAGTGACGGTGAATCTAATTGGCTTGAAGGAGTTCAGCTTATTGCAGCATATATCATATTAGCATCATCCTTCTTTATATTGTAAATCCATAATAGTTATAGCAGAATATTTATCCATAAAAATAGGGAAGAATTATTTTAATAAGTAAGATTTTCCCTATTTTTGTTTATGATTTTCAATACAGTTATTTTAGTTTTATAATATTTTGCTCGGCAGAACAATAAAAGAATGCAAAAAATAGTGATTGCAGCAATGTACTAATTAGAAAGTGGAAAAACCTTAAATAATTTATCTAATATACATATATTCGTTTTATCAATAATTGGTTTATGATTTACTGTTTTGATGACAGTTTTTTTATTGCTGAGGATTAATACTATGAATCAGTTAGCATAGGTCTATAGTAGTTTAGTAAGGAATAGAGAAGTATTAGAAAATTTTACAAAACGTACAAAACAGCATAAAACATAACACAAATAAACAAAATATAAAGTAAAATATTGTAATATTTTGATTAATATTAGAAGTATCAGTGAATTTTTTAAGTTATTATGACATAAAAAGCATTGTAAATGATTACTATGTATAATATACTTTAACCTAATGGAAGTTATAGATGATAAAATATCAAACAGACTAAAACAGATATTTGAATATATTGTACCAAAATATAATGTTGTTTTAGATGAGTGGAATCATGATAAGACCATATTCATTTGTTATTAAGAGCAAATCCAAATACTGAAATATGAAAATTCATAAATGCTTATAAAAGTGTGGCAGAAGAATTAAACATTCACCTATCTGCTCATGGCGTTACCGTAGAAGGTGTTATTGGCGTCCTTGCAGGTGCAGGACTCAGATTAAGCGAAAAATGATGGAAAATACAGAAAAACTGTACCTGTTAATATAAATTGTGAGAAGATGTGAATAAATTATACAATTCAAAAACTCAAAGAACTTAAGCTATAAAAGAATAAATTTTAAAGTGAGGTAGTAGCATGGCTAATAGTATAGTTGCAATTGTTTCCTTCCTATTTACAATGTCCTTAGAAGACGAATTTAATAAAATTAAATTATCAGCTGATCCTGATGCTGAAATACTCTTTCCTAAAAATGATCTGAAAAAGCTCATAAACAAAAAAATCGAAAATGCAGAGAGCTTCGATGAGCTGCCTGACATGCTTATAAGATCAGACTATACAGGTTTTACTCATAAAATGGTAAAAGAAGGACTCCAATCAAATATCTTTGAAAATGTAATGCCCTTAGCAGATAGAAATGATATGTACCATAAAGATCTGACGTTTCTCGGAGCAAAACCCTGGGTCATTGTTGTGGACCGCAGTATCGACAGAGATATTGTCAGTCCCTCTCATTGGTCGGACTTGTTAGAAAGCAGTTTAATGAATAAAATAGGCATACAGGGTAAAGAAGATAAATTCTGTGGAACTCTGTTGATGTATATGTATGAACGATATGGCAAGGAAGGTTTAGAAGCCCTGGCCAAAAATATAAAAAATGTATGGCATTTCACAGATGTAATAAAGTCCTTAGGCAAAGGAAACTTAAATGCAGCACCTATTAACGTTATGCCGCTGGCAAATGCTATGATGATAGTTAATCAGGAGCCTATAGAAATTATCTGGCCTGAGGAAGGTGCTTTAGCAACTCCCATATATATGCTGGTAAAAAAGGAGAAGATAACTGCACTAAAAAGCTATATAAAATGTCTTACCGGAGAAGAATTTGAAAAATTATTGACAAGAAATCACATTTATTCAGTAAAAAACGGCTTAGATAAAAAGCTTAAATTTCTAAGCTGGGAATATCTCAATTCTATAGAGTCAATGGAAAAGCATAAGGAATACTTAAATAAAGTTTTCAGAGATAGTATTAATCCCGCTGCTATAATTAAAACTGGATTCTAAGCAGCAAATGGAAAAAAATAATATAAAACAATAGATTGTACAATGAATTGTTCTAAATAAACGATTTTATTTAGAATGCCAATATTTTTATGATTCCGAAATGTGAAAAGATAGAATTAATACATAAGTATTAAAAATATAATGTTTTAGCACGCAATATAAAAGAAACAAATAAGCTATAAAAGGTGTGGTATGATGAAACTAATTACAGTATCGGGACCTCCTTCCTCCGGCAAGACCTCAGTGATAATTAAGACTGTTGAATTTCTTATATCCAAGGGGATGAAGGTTGGCGTAATAAAATTTGATTGTTTATCTTCATTTGATAATGTACTTTATGAAAAGATAGGGGTGCCGGTAAAGGTTGGTCTTTCGGGGAACCTTTGTCCTGATCATTTTTTTATAACTAATATAGAAGACTGCCTTCAGTGGGGAATAGAAACAGGTTTAGATATGCTTATAAGTGAAAGTGCAGGCCTTTGTAACAGATGTTCACCACATATTAAAGATGTACTTGCAGTATGTGTCATTGATAATCTCTCTGGTGTTAATACGCCCAAAAAGATAGGACCAATGTTAAAGTATGCAGATATAGTTATAATCACAAAAGGAGATATAGTTTCTCAGGCTGAGAGAGAAGTCTTCGCCTTCGAAGTTCAACAGGTAAATCCTAAGGCGAAAATTATTTTTGTCAACGGTATAACCGGGCAGGGAGCATTTTTGCTTAGTAAATGTTTTGAAGGATGTAATAATGTTGATATACTGACGGATCAAAAACTGAGATTTACTATGCCTTCCGCTGTATGCTCCTACTGTCTTGGACAAACAAAAATAGGCAGCGATTATCAAAGTGGAAATGTTAAAAAAATGATAATTTAGATTTGGAGGTGGTATATTATGTTCTTAAGCAGTAATTATCTTGAAACAATTAATATAGATGAACTAATCCAAAAACACCCCTGTGTTGAAGAATTTTTATCTGCATCCGGAATAAACATAACGGATAAATCTATTACAATAATAGAAATTATATATGGCTTGTCTGATGAAATGATAGAGGAGATGGGAATAGAAAGGGATAAAATAATTGATAATCTCACAGCCTTTATAAAAAATACGGAAAGCAAAGAATATCAGGACAAGTCTAGGGTTGAGTCAGTAACTATAATTGGCGGACATAATAAACTGGGTAAAAAAGAGCAGGTAAGTATTACTCTTAGAAAAGGGGAAATAATCAGTATTGTTGGACCAACAGGATCAGGAAAGAGCCGGCTGCTGGGTGATATAGAGTGTCTGGCACAAAAGGATACTCCTACAGGCAGACAGATTTTAATAAATGATGAAATTCCTGATGAGGACATAAGGTACAGTATTCAGAACAAGCTTATTGCACAGCTGTCACAAAATATGAATTTTATTATGGATATGACTGCAGCAGAATTTATTGGAAGACACGCTGCAAGCCGTGGTGTGAAGAATGCTGAAGAGGTTATAACATCCATAATAAACTGTGCAAACGAATTAGCAGGAGAAAAATTTACCAGCGACGTTCCGGTAACTCAGCTCAGCGGAGGTCAATCAAGAGCGCTGATGATAGCTGATACTGCACTGCTCAGTAAATCGCCGATAGTGCTTATCGATGAGATTGAAAATGCCGGTATAGACAGAAAGAAAGCTTTAGAACTGCTGGTCAAAAGTGAAAAGATAGTATTGATGTCTACACATGACCCTATTCTAGCTTTAATCAGTGATAAAAGGATTATAATTAAAAATGGAGGGATGGACAAAATAGTATATACAGATGATATTGAAAAGAAAAATCTGGATATGTTAAGTGTTTTGGATAATAAGATGATGTTCTTAAGGGAAATGCTGAGAAATGGAGAAAATATTCATTTAGACATAATGTCTTATATGTCTTTATATAAATAATATAATAAAATGCTTTGAAGTAATTATTCCTACGGCAATCTGGAAATCAGCATGGAAATCAGAAAAATTATTTGGAGTAAAAATATGATGCAAAATCACGAAATAGCCAAAGCTATAGGTGAAGTAAGCTGGAGTGAATTTAGAACAAAGTTAGGAATATTGCTTCCTAACTTTCTATTTTAGCCGCCAAGTGTAATGTCCTGCTTATTATACCATTCCAATGCCTGATAAAAGTGATCGGGCTTAAAATCCGGCCAATAATCGTCTATTACATAAAAATCTGAATAAATAGACTGTACTGGTAAAAAACCACTTAATCTCCTTCTGCCCCCCCATCGAATAATTAAATCAATTCTTGATATATCGGATGATTTTATGCTGTCAATAATATTCGTTTTTTTATTGTTAGCTTCCTTCAAATGACTTAAATCCCATTCCCACCCATAATTTACAAGAAAATTAACCTTCATTTCACCACTGCCCAAAGCTTTCCTGGTGGTATAATTAATTAAATCATCTGGAAAAATAGGCGATTCGCTGTTTCCAACTACTAATAATGAAGCGTTTTCCTTTGAAAGCATTTTCACAGCATTAACACAGGCTTCTGTAAAAGCTTGCCTTTGAGTTATTGGCCTTTTATTATTGTCTGTAGTAAAACCGTAATATGTTATTTCCTTAACACCAATTTCTTCACATAGCTTAAATACAGCCAATCCTGGTTCCAGTCCAGCTGCATATCCTTTTTCTTTACTCATTTCATTTGAAACTGCCCATCTTCTATTGCCGTCTGGAATAATCCCAATATGTTTAGGTATTCTCATAAAAACCACCTCAATTTATCAATAATGCTAGATTCATATAAAAATTACAGTGTTAGTATTATAAACCTTAACTTTATAATTTATACCAAAATCATCAATAATTATGAATTACATCAAAAATAAGCATCTGTACAAATTGATTAATGTTATTTATAAAAAAATTAGTAAATAATTGATATATGATGACAAGCCGATTGCCAGATAAATCACTATAAACAATTTGACATTTATAGCTAATATTAATAAAATTTAACTTAAGTAAATAAATTATGATTTTTATAATTTAACCATTTGAAGTGTTTTATTAAACATTTATTCAGCGTATTTAGTATAGAAAGTATAAAAAAGAATAGTGGGATGTTTTAGTATTAATTTCATTGTCGTTATTTTCTGCAGCAGGTTATACTCAGCTTACAGCTGTGGAGACAGAAATAAGTGGGCTGCTGAGAGATTGTAAAGATTCTGTAAGCTGCTGCAAGGCAGCCGCTGCCTTTAATTAATTACACTAGATAGACGGAGGATTAGAATGAACCAGATTAAAAATACTATTAAAATATTAAAACCCAGGATTCCATTAGAGCTGCCTGTTTTTAAATTAACCGAGGATGATTTAGCAGAGTCTGAATCAATTTCAGATGTATTAATAATGGATTGCCATCTTGAAAATCATAATGCAGAAAAAATTTATTTTAAGGAGGCTCTACTTAAAAAGGCAGTATTCACAAATGTAACTCTTGAGAACAGTGAATTTACAGATATAAGATTTGAGAACTGTAACTTATCAAACGTTAATTTCATTGGCTCTTCAATACATAGGGCTGAATTCATAAACTGTAAACTGATTGGTATTAATTTGAGTGAATCTACTATTAGAAATGTTGTCTTTAAAGAGTGCAATGGACAATATGGAAACTTCAGATTTGCAGATTGTAAACAAGTAATATTTAGTGGTTGTAATCTTAGCTTCTCTGATTTTCAGGAAAGTGAGCTTTGCAGAGTTGAATTTAAAAATACAGACATGACACAGGGTCAAATGTTTGGTACAAAGCTAAATGGAATTGATTTCTCCAGCTGTGAAATTGATGGGCTGAGAGCAAGAATTGAAGATGTTAAGGGAGTTATAGTTACACCTGCTCAGGCTATTTCACTTGCTGGTTTGATGGGGATAGTAATTAAATGATAAGTTTAGCTGATTGCAAAATTGCAATTAGCTGGATACTGTATTCATAACTTTCCTCCTAAGCAAAAACTGTATAGATAATATGATTTAAAGTTTTTATACAATTTAACATTTAATGTATTATTATTTTCAAATATCAAATAATAAGTTTAAATGTTTTACGTTAAGGAGGCTAGATCATGTCCTTGCATCTGGTGAAGATGTTAATATATTTGTACTGGATACTGAGGTTTATTCAAATACAGGAGGCCAGTCATCCAAAGCTACACCTACTGCAGCTGTTGCTAAATTTGCGGCCAGCGGCAAAAAAATAAGAAAGAAAGATTTAGGAATGATGGCTATGAGCTATGGATATGTTTATGTAGCTCAAATAGCAATGGGAGCTAATATGAACCATACTGTTAAGACCATATTAGAAGCTGAAGCTTACACAGGACCTTCTCTTATTATTGCTTATGCTCCATGTATAAACCATGGTATAAGATCCGGTATGGGAACTACAATTTCTGAGGAGAAAAAAGCTGTAGAATCAGGCTATTGGCATCTTTACAGATATAATCCTATGCTTAAAGAGCAGGGCATTAACCCATTTATTTTAGATTCTAAAGCACCAACTGCTTCATTCCAGGATTTTATAAAGGGTGAAGTCAGGTATGCATCATTAATGAAAACTTTTCCTGAAAATGCATCTTATCTTTTTACTGAAGCAGAAAAAAATGCTAAAGAAAGATATGAGAACTATAAAAGGATGGCAGAGCAGAAGTATTAAAATTAAGGGACGCACCTAAGTTTCAGGTGTGTCCCTAATATTATTTTTCGTTGGTATCTACCCATTCTTTTGCATTTATTACCTGGGCTTCAGAGGGTATGGCAACATTTGAAACTGGCTGCTTTTTATCTGCATCTGCCCAGGCAGCAGTATTGTGCTTTTCAACTGGCTGCTTTTTAAGATTTTTTTTATTTGAGCTTTTATCCAATACTATCACTCCTTTTTAGGTTTCATACTTAACTGTAATGTACCTGTTAAGTTTATTATGCCTAAGTTAGTGAAATATATAATACAAATCAGAATATTTAGAGTAATATATTTATGCTTTTCTGAAAAAAATTAATCCTATTCTTTGATAAAACTAAGAAGCATATCCTCCATCTGATAAAAAATAAACTCGCTTACGCTAAAGCTGAACATTGAAACTTCAGGTAAAGAATTTACCCCACCTGAAGTAGAAATTTGAACCTCTGCTTCTATAAGTGGAGGTCTTACAATTTAGATAAAAACGTAAAGGGAGTATGATAAATATAAATTACAAATGTAATAAGAGGCATCACATACCACTGAAAATTCTGCCCGGTCTTAAGAATGCTAAGAGTATTTTGGTTGCTTCAGCTATATACATAATCTATCACTCCACTTTAAATAATTATAGTAATATATACCATAAAAATCAGGAAATTCCTGTACAGAAATAAATTAGCAGATAACACCTGTTTGTAAGTTTTCACATTATTGCTAAGTTGTAAAATGAAATGACCGAACCACAAAAAAATAAAGACTCAAGAGAAAAACTCTAGTACAATGTTAAGTGACAAAACAAAACAAAAAAGTACAGGAGGATTTCAAATGAGTCAATT
>Ga0172378_10002849_pt1 | contig 16230 bp, 14 predicted proteins | sample GrowelOW332metaG_FD_119755 | JGI IMG/M metagenome (GOLD analysis project Ga0172378, IMG submission 119755) | Groundwater microbial communities from an aquifer near a municipal landfill in Southern Ontario, Canada - Pumphouse #3_1 metaG | ecosystem: Environmental > Aquatic > Deep subsurface >... | reverse complement strand
CGCGGATACGCCTTCCCCCGCCGTTTTTTCCATTGTCTCGTACAATGTCCAGAATTTGATGGATGCGGTCGCCGACGGGACGGAATACGATGAATACAAGCCGGAGAACGGGTGGACGGATACGGCTTACAAGGCCAGGCTTCGTCGCCTTTCGGAAGTGCTTCGCACTCCGGATATCCGGGATGCCGACGTACTCGTCTTTCAGGAAATCGAACATGCAGGGGTGATGGAGGATCTCATGCGGCGTCATCTGTCCCGTTATGGATGGACCTATTATGCCGTGGTGAAGGATCCGACTTCGCCCATTGGTATTGGAATCGCCAGCAGAGTCCGGCCCGATTCCGTCCTTGCCCATCACGGGGTGTCGGGACGCCCGGTTTTGGAAGCGGTTTATTCCGTCGGAGGAGAACGGATCGTTCTGTATGGCGTTCACGGGAAGAGTCAGAAAGGAGAGAATACCGAAGCGGCAAGGATCGACATGGTGAAGACGGTCGCCTCTGCGGCTGCGGAATGGCCGGATGCCTTGGTGCTTGTCTGTGGGGATTTCAACGAGGATCCCGATTGTTGTTTGGAAACGCGAAACCAAACGGCGCTTGTGTTGCTTGACCTGCCCGACACTTCGTTGTTCGTCGAGAGGGGATCGCTTCCCGTGACGGGGGAGCGGCGCCGCATTTCTGGTCCAGTATGGTATTGCCCCTATCTTGACGGCGACCTGCCGTGCTACGGGCAGGGATCGTACGTGTACCGATCGGAATGGCACCAGTACGACCAATTCCTTGGGCAAGCCTCTTTGTTCGACAAAAAAGGCTGGGAATTCCTGGATTTCTCCGTAATTTCCCAGCCGGAATGCCTGAATGCCGACGGGACGCCGCAGGCATGGGACAGGAATCTCCTCTCCGGATACAGCGACCACCTTCCCGTCAGATGCCGGTTGATCAGCTTTTAGGCGGTTGAGGAGGAAATTTCAGTTCGTAAAAAATCTGCTCCAGTTCCAGCGCAATGTTGATGTTGTGGACCACAGGGAAGGTTCCGTCTTCCAGTTTTTCCGGTTTTAAGGTCACTGGACTGAAATTCAGGACTCCTTTGACGCCGGCTTTCAACAGGCGGTCGTAACTTTCCTGTGCGGCGATTTCCGGAACGGTGATGATGCCTACTTGGACCTTGAGAGCGCTGACGATCTCTTCCAGACGGTTCAGTGAATACATCGGAATGGGACTTGAGGCATCGGTATAGACGTTCGGGTCATTGTCGAAACCGGCAACAATTCTGATGCCATCCGGTTCGAATCCGCCGTAATGCATCAACGCCTTGCCGATTCTTCCGCATCCGATGATAATGCAGTTCTGCGGCTTGCCTTTCCCGAGGATCTTCCCCAGTATGTTGATGAGTTCGGGGATCTCGTATCCCCCGCGTTTTTGTCCGTGGATGGCCAATTGGGAAAAGTCCTTGCGTACGATCGCGGGACTTACTCCTGCGGCATCGGCAAGGTTGTGGGCGAATACTTTTTCGAGACCGATGGTCCTGAGTCTATTAAGAGCCCTGTAGTATCGAGTGATTCGTACAAGTTGCTCGTTATTCATGCTGTAATCTCCTGTTTATGTGAAACATATTACATTTATCTTCGAAATCGGTCAATAAAATTCTAACTTATTTCTCCCAAGGAAAATATCGAGGGGGAATGAGTGTACAAACACGTTTTCTTTTTGCTATACTACATCAAAACTGTGTGTAGTATAGCGTTTGGAGGATTCATGTCAGAAAACAATGCAGCAAAGTTTTCCCCGACATTGATGGAATTCATCAATGACTGGAAAGAAAAACCGGGTAATCTCGTCATGGTGCTCCACAAGGTCCAGGAAGAGCAGGGATACATTTCTCGCGAGGCCGCTGATCAGGTTTCAGAGATGCTTTCCGTGCCTCTTGCAAAGATCTGGGGAGTCATCACGTTCTATCATTTCTTCAAGCTGACGAAGCCGGGGAAACATAACATCCAGGTATGTCTGGGGACGGCATGTTATCTCAAAGGCAGTCAGGTTCTTATCGATGAATTGAAGTCGTTGATCAATCTGGATGTCGGAGGCATAACGGAGGATGGATTGTTCTCCCTTGATGCGGTTCGATGTCTTGGATGCTGTGGGCTTGCACCGTGCTTGACCATCAGCGGCGAGGTGTACGGAAAGGTCACCAAGGACCAGTTGGCTGGCATTCTGTCGAAATACGGCCGATAAGGGATCATGCACGTTTTCATTTGTGATTTCCTGCTGGATATCGTGCAGAATTCGTTCGAGGCGGAAGCAACGCATGTTACGTTGACCTTGGACGAGCGCGACAAGATGCTGTATTGCTCGGTCGCGGACGACGGCAAGGGAATGAGTGGAAAAGTGCAAAAACGGGTGCTCGATCCGTTCTACACGGATGGGATCAAGCACAAAGAGCGGAAGGTCGGGCTCGGATTGCCGTTCCTTTATCAGACCGTTACGGAGACGGGAGGAACATTCAATCTTGAATCCCAGGAAGGCAAGGGTACTGTCGTCAGGTTCTCATTTGATCTTGACAACATGGATACACCGCCGTTCGGGGATTTGCCAGGGACGTTGTTGGTGCTATTCAATCATCCCGCCGCCAAGGAGTTTGTCGTGGAAAGAAGCCTGTCCACGGTAAAGGGATCCGGGGCGTACGAGGTGAGTAGGTCGGATTTGATCGAAGCGCTCGGAAACCTAACGGACAGTGGATCGCTGGTGGTGCTCAGGCAATTCCTCCAGGAAAAGGAGGGGGAGCTTGTGCGGTATGCGGTGGATCATCCGCTGGAACCTTTGGAAAGAAAAGAGGAGACAAGAATATGACGCTTGAGGAACTGAGGAAATTACGGGAAGCCAAGCAACAGGCGATGCAAAAACGGGACACCAATGGAAAGGATGTCCAGATCATCGTCGGAATGGGCACCTGCGGAATTGCTGCGGGGGCGAAGGTTGTGTTGGATGAATTCCTTGACGAGCTGGACAAAAAGCACATCTCTGATGTAACTGTCACTCAGACAGGATGCATGGGACTTTGCTACGTCGAGCCGACGGTGGAAGTCATCGCCCCGGGAATGCCGGATGTCATCTATGGCAAAGTGGATAAGGCGATGGTGAGTGAAATCATCGACAAGCATATCATCGGAAAGCAGTTGATCACCGATCACATTTATGATCGGCCGGCTGCGGACATCATGAAAAAGTAACGGGGGCAAGTGATGGCGTTCAGAAACTATATTCTGGTTTGCGGTGGCAGTGGTTGTGAATCCAGCCACTCGGACCAGATCTACCAAGCTTTGGTGGATGAGAGCAAGGCGCAAGGTGTTGCGGATGCGGTTCAGATTGTCAAGACCGGTTGTTTTGGCTTCTGTGAACAGGGGCCGATTGTCAAGATCCTGCCCGAGGAAGCGTTTTACGTACATGTGAAACCTGAGGATGCCAAAGAGCTGATCAGCGAACACATCATCAAGGGTCGTGAAGTGAAGCGGCTTCTGTATGACAAGTCGCAGAGCCAAGCCCATGCCAAGGTGGAGGACATCAAGTTCTACCAGAAGCAGTTCCGCATCGTGCTTCGCAACTGCGGATTCATTGATCCCGAAAACATCGACGAGTATATCGCCCGTGACGGGTTCAAGGCCTTGGAAAAAGTGCTGTTTGAGATGACACCGGAAGACATTATCAACGAGATGAAACTTTCCGGCCTTCGTGGTCGCGGCGGTGCGGGGTTCCCCACGTGGATGAAGTGGAATTTCACCAAACAGGCTCCCGGAGATGTGAAATACGTTGTTTGCAACGCCGATGAGGGAGATCCCGGTGCATATATGGATCGGTCGACGCTGGAAGGCGATCCGAACAGCGTGTTGGAAGCGATGACCATCTGCGGCAAAGCGATCGGTGCCCATCAAGGATATATTTACATCCGCGCCGAATATCCGCTTGCGATCCATCGTTTGGAAGTGGCGATGAAGCAGTGCCACGAGTATGGTTTGCTTGGCAAGGACATCCTCGGCAGCGGATTCGATTTCGATATCGAGATTCGTCTTGGCGCGGGCGCGTTCGTCTGTGGAGAGGAAACCGCGTTGTTGCAGTCCATCATGGGTAAACGTGGCATGCCGCAACCTCGCCCGCCATTTCCCGCGACCAAGGGATTGTGGGGTAAGCCGACTGTCATCAACAATGTTGAGACATGGGCGAACGTCCCTGTGATCATCCAAAAGGGTGGTGCGTGGTTTGCGAAGATCGGGACGGCGGACAGCAAGGGTACCAAAGTGTTCGCTCTGACCGGTAAGATCGCCAACAGCGGTCTTGTGGAAGTTCCGATGGGCACCACGTTTCGCGAAATTATCTTTGATATCGGCGGAGGTATCGCCCACGGAAAGAAGTTCAAGGGTGTACAGACCGGCGGTCCTTCCGGCGGCGTCATCACTGAACAGTATCTTGATACTCCGATCGACTATGGCGCTTTGACGAGACTCGGTTCCATCATGGGATCTGGTGGCATGATCGTCATGGATGAGGACGACTGCATGGTTGATGTCGCCAAGTTCTATCTTGGCTTTACCGTGGATGAATCCTGTGGGAAGTGTGCTCCCTGCCGTATCGGAGGTAAATCGATGCTTGCGTTGATGGAAAAAATTACCAACGGTGCAGGTACGATGGAGGACGTCGAAGCTATCAAGACGATAGGACACGCGATGCAGAAAGGTTCTCTCTGCGCGCTCGGGCAAACCAGTCCGAATCCGGTGTTGTCCACCATGAAAAACTTCCCGGACGAGTACAAGGCGCACATCATCGATAAGAAGTGCCCCGCCGGAAAATGCAAGAAGTTGATCACTTACTCGATCATTCCTGACAAATGCATCGGTTGCGGTGCATGCTCCAGGAAGTGCCCGGTCGGAGCGATTTCCGGTGCGGTCAGAGAGAAGCATGTGATTGATCCGAATGTCTGTATCCGCTGTGGCGCTTGCCGGGAAACCTGCAAGTTCGGCGCGATCCTGGTCAAGTAGTTGGGAGGAAGGAAATGAGTGTGCATGTGAAAATCAACGGTATCCCCGTCGAAGTGGAAGAGGGTACCAGTGTGCTGAGTGCGGCCAAGAAGGCCGGTGTGAAGATTCCGACGCTCTGCTACCATCCGGATCTCAAGGCGTTCGGCAGTTGCGGTATGTGTATCGTGAAGCAGGAGGGCAGTTCGAAGATTCTTCGGGCCTGTGCATCTCCTGTCGCCGAAGGGATGTCCATTATCACCAATGATCCTGAATTGTATTCCGTGCGGAAAACGATTCTTGAACTGACGCTTTCCACCCATCCGTCCACTTGCCTGACCTGTGTGCGCAACGGAAAATGCTCGTTGCAGGATTTGGCTGCGGAATTTGGGATTCGTGAGCAACCGTATCAACCGAGGGTCAATATGCAGACGCCGGTGGATGATTCCACTCCGTCGATCGTGTTGGATCCGAAGAAGTGCATCAAGTGCGGCCGGTGCGTGCAGGTCTGTCAGGATATGCAGGGTGCGTTCGCCTTGGAATTCATCGGACGTGGTTCCAATGTGGTGATGGCTCCCGCCGCGATGCTTACGCTGAACGACAGTCCGTGTATCAAATGTGGCCAGTGCGCCGCCCATTGCCCGGTTGGAGCGATTTACGAGAAGGACGAGACGAGTAAGCTGATCGAAGCGATTGCGGATCCTGAAAAGGTCGTGGTTGCGGAGATCGCACCTTCGATCCGTGTTGGTTTGTCGGAGGAGTTCGGGCTCAAACCGGGGACGGTTTCGACAAAGAAGATCTATACCGCGCTTCGCAGACTCGGTGTCGATTACGTCGAAGATACCAATTTCGGTGCCGACCTTACCATCATGGAGGAAGGATACGAACTGGTACATCGTCTGACCACCGCGGGAAGCGTGCTCCCCCAGTTCACTTCCTGCTGTCCCGCATGGGTTGACTACGCCGAGAAATATTATCCCGATTTGATCGAGAACCTTTCCTCAGCGAAGAGCCCGATGCAGATGCAGGGGCCAATCACCAAGACCTATTTCGCACAGAAGAAGGGAATTGATCCTTCGAAAATCTACACTGTCGCCATCATGCCGTGCACGGCGAAGAAATTCGAGGCCGTTCGTGACGAACACATGTCGTCGAGCGGATATCAGGATACCGATTTGGTGCTCACTACCCGTGAGTGCGCCAGAATGATCAAGGCCGCAGGTATTGATTTTAATAATCTGCCCGAAACGGAAGCTGATGATCCGCTTGGCGAATACTCCGGCGGAGGTACGATCTTCGGGGCGACCGGCGGTGTTATGGAGGCTGCGATCCGGACCGCGTATTTCGCGATAACCGGAGAGAACCTGAAGAACGTCGAGGTAAATGCCGTCCGTGGCATCCAGGAAGTCAAGAAGGGTGAGATCGACATCAAAGGCAAGAACGTTAGGGTTGCCGTCATCCATGGCATGGCCAATGCCAAGGACGTGCTTGATGAAGTGCGTGCGTGCAAGAAGGCGGGTAAACCCGCTCCGTACGATTTCATTGAGATCATGGCATGCCGTGGCGGATGCATTGCTGGTGGCGGTCAGCCGTACGGTGCCGATGACGAGATTCGCAAAGAACGTGCTGCGGGCCTGTATCAGGACGATAAGGACGATCCGGTGCGCTGCAGTCATGAGAATCCCTCCATCCAGAAATTGTACAAGGAATTTCTGGGGGCCCCGCTCTCCGAAAAGAGCGAGAAGTACCTTCACACCTCGTACAAGAAGGTGCCCATCTACAAAGCGTAAACTGGTTTTTGTGCATCAAATGGGGTTGCCTTCCGGGCAACCCCATTTTTTCTGTTACGACGATGTTTTCGCTTCGATATCCTCAGACACTTTCCGTGGGAACCCGGAGAATCCATAAAGCATCGGACGTATCGCTGATCAGCAACATGACGGACTGGTCGTCTGAAACCACCAATTCGCTCGGCGAGAATGATTCAAACGGGATTTCTCCAAGGAAAGCAAGTTGTCCGTTGGCGTAAGAGCAAGTAATCATGTTTTTACTCTCCGAAGCAAGGATGTATATCTTGCTTTGGTCCGCGGATTGTTTCAGAAAGAACACACCGTTAAGATTTTTCCCACCGATCTCCGTATCCCCGCTCATATAGATGTTGCCATCCGAAAAGGTCAGGAGCGACTGTGTCATATTGGTACGGATCATCGTCAGGCTTGTATCCGTTCCCGCGAGGATGGTATAGGGGTCCAGAACCGTCACCACGTTGATATCGTTCAGTCCGCTCAAGTCATTGTGGAATGCGGAAATAGGCCACAACGCAAGGCAAAGCGTCTCCTCATATCGCTTGGAGACGACAATGAGGTCCTTTTCTTTGTCCAACGCGGTCAGGTAATTGGAATCTGCGGAAATATCCACTACATCAAAGGATTTGGGCATCATCGTTTGGGTTTTCGCAACGTTGGAGATAGGGTCGCTCCAAAAGGCGGATGTCGCATAGAGCGTGTCCGCCGTCATTGCGTCCGGTTTGAATACGGTGGTCACGTTCGGTTCGGCCGGTGTCGTGTTCGGCGTTGAAAGATACACCCTTCCGACGGTTTGGTCGATGGCGATGCGTCCGAGTTTCCCGAATGTGCCGTATGTTTCTTCGGGAATGCCCGCCACTTCCCAGGCGTAGCTATGCGACTCGCAGATTTTTGAAAGCGTCGAGGTAGAGGGGACGTACCGGTATTTGGTCACCTTGGGACCGTCGTTATCCGCAATGTATACGTAATCCCGTTCTCCGTCCACCGCGATGTCCGCAATGTCGGATAAGGTGAAGTCGGAGTTGGATGTGGTGTAGGTGGTGACCACTTGGATATCGTTTCTGTTGAGCTGGCAGATTTGGAGCGTCCGGGCTGCTTCTGACCAGATGAGGAATTTGCCATCAGGAAGAAACGCCGCATGGGTCTTTCCCCCGACGTGAAAATTGTTTGTCCCGTCGTCGACTTGTTTCATGAACACAGGAATTCCCGGATCCCCTTTGACGACCGCGTTGAATTCAATGTTTGTCGATCCCGTCGTGCCCAAAAGAGGCCCTTTCGCCATGACATCCAGACGATGAGGCCCAAGTTCGGGTGTGAAGGAGTGGGAAAGTCCCTTTCCGACCTGTTCCCCGTCAAGAAACCATGTGACCTCGAGCGTCTGTGCTTCCGTGGCACTGAGCGTGGCTGTGGCAAGTACTCCGGCAGCCATATTTGAAGTAAGTCCAGTGATTGTGCATTCGACAGGAACTCCCGCTTCGTTGACCAACGTGATGGTCGAAGGCACCTCGTTGGTCTTATGTAAGTTTAGTGTGATGTCCGCCGTAGAACTCAATCCATCAACGACGCGCACCGCTTCGGCGAAACCTGCGGTTTTCTGATCGGCGGAAAGGAGTTTTCCTACCACTTGATATGAGCCTGCGGCAAACGCCCGTCCGATAAAACGGATGTAACCGTTGGCGAGCGTCGAGGTGTCAAGCGTCGGAATGGTCACCTTGCCGTTTTGGTCCGTGATGATAAGCTCGAATCCGGGATTGGTGATCAACTCTTTTTGCCAATTGACCGTCAGGTCAATCGTTCCCGTACCTTTCAGCGAGTTGAGATTCAAGGTCGCTGTCGTGGCTTCCGGTTTGAGTTGCAGGGTCGTTGTCCCCTCCACCATATCCACGCCATCACTGTTTTGTCCGATCGCATGAACCGTCCATTGTCCGATGAGCAAACCGCTTACCGTCACGGATGTTTTGTTCGTCGTAGTGGAGAATCGCGTGTTGTCTGGTCCTTCGCCGCTTACAACGAACCGTGCCACTTCCAGCGGTGTGTCTTGAGGGGTGATGGATTTTGTTTCGAATGCTTCTGAAGCCATATGCAACGTCAATGTCGTTCGTTCCTCCACTTCGGATTTGCATCCCGAAAAGAAAGATGCGGCGATGACGAAGCAAGCCAGAACCGTCATGGTGTGTCTGCGCTGTTTCATAGGATAACCTCCATCGCACATACCACCGATGCCGTGCAATCGCTTGAGCTTTTTCTTAGTACATGATACAAGGTGAAGGGACTTCATGAAAACTCTCGCAAAAACCATCCTGTTGCTCTGTGTGTTTGTCGTCACCTTCTTTACTCCGGCAAAGATCGGGATCGTGCCGTATTTCAGTCTGTTCGGCGTGATGTTCCTTTGCGTGTGGGTTTGGTTTTATTTGGGGTATTTCGTTTCCCAGAAGATGGTGCGTAGAGTATGCCCCTATCCGTTTTCTTTTTCCATGTCTGTGGGAATGGTCCCGCCCTCGGGTGGGAGCGATGTAATTCGCGGCAGGCTGGTCGTTACGAAAGAACGGATGGAACTGTATCGGAAGGAAGAAGGGAAAAACATTCCGTGTTCCCTTGCGTGGAGCCTTGAAGCGTCGCAAGTGCGAAGTATCGGTTTTGGCAAAGTCCTTTCCGGATATCCGGGGCTTTTCGTCTATGTCGATGAGGGGGACGTCCGCTTCGTCAGTTTCTTCGCAAAACGGAAAAAACAGAAGATTCTTGCCGCGCTTGGCTGGAAAGATGTTCCTCGGAAGCCGATGGATGTGACGGTTGAGGGGTCGGCCGCTTCCGCTCCTTCGTTTACGGATCTGCATTCGGAAAAATAAATACCAAATTCTGGGAATGGGAATCCTCTCTCTCTCATGGTAGCGTTTTGCCATGAGACGATTGTTGTGTGCGTGTATATGGACTTGCATGTTTCTCCCTTCCTTCGCCGCGTCCGCATGGACTGCGTTGGATGTCATGGCCGTTGATGCTTTGTGGAGCGGCCAATGTACCATCCGTATGGAGGCCGGTGTCCGTATGGCCGATGGATTCGGCCTTCGCATTCCTTTTTCCTGTATAAGAAGACTGGGTTCGTATGACGTTACTTTTCTCGGGGGAGGTGTGCATCTTGAGTATCGTCCGTTTGAGAACGGACTGTTTGTGAGTTTTGGCGTGTTCGAAGGGGGTTGGTTCCTTGGTGCTGATCGTCCTCAAGAATCCGGATGCTTGCTCAACGAGATGGCTTTCGGTTACACGTGGCGTTTTCCTTCCCATTGGTTTGTGGAACCGACCATACGTATTCGTGATCCGAGCGGTGTGTTTGCTACGGAGCAGAACCGTATGGAGGAAGCGTTTGGGTCATATCCGATGGTTCGCCTTTCCGTCCTGGTAGGGTGGGAAAGCCCCGCCTCCTTCCTGTCAACGGAACCGCGAAGAAAGCGTGATGGCGATGGCGGGGGAGGAGACAAGCGATGAAGGTCATAAATGCGGTGAAAGCCGTGGTGGTCGTCCTGTTGGTGTTCATTCTCTCTGGATGTGATCAGATAATGGCGGCTCCGCGGAATGAGTTGATCGGCGATGATGAGTTGTTGCCGACCGTCGCCGGTATCATTGATGGGCAAAAGCATGTCATCGCCGAGTATGTCGGCGAAGATTTCGGAGAAAAAGCTTTGGGGGACTTTGATGGGGAGACGGTCGTAAACGGTGCGCTGGATGAATCCAATGGGAGAAAGTATCTGGAATTCTGTTATGTCGTCCAGCAGGGGATGACGGAAGAGGATGCTTTATCCGTAATTGAACGTGCACGCGATCTAATTTCCGCGGAAGAGATGGCGGTTTTGGAGGCGAAACTCGATGAGAACCGGACGATGATGATGGATGCGGCCGAAGATGTGGCGAAAGGTCTGCGTCCAAGTCAACGGGCCGCATTCTGGAAAGATATGCAGAAACTGGTGGTGAAGAGCACCGTGTTGCTTACCGCCGGGATAGTATATGCGTTGGTACCCTATGCGGTATGGTGGGGGAAAATCGCCGCCGCCGCCGCGGTATCCGTGGCCGCAGGAGTGGTCGCGTCCACGTTGATGAGCCTTATCCGATATTACAAATACGGTGGAGACAAAGGTGAATCCTTCTCCGAATGGCTGACCAGCGTGACGACGGAACCCAAAACGGCCTATGCCATGGCCACCAGTGTCATTTCCATCGGGACTGCAGCGAAACGGAGTCCCGTAGTGACGGGAATTATCATCTGCGTCTTTGGATTGTACCAGATCATCGACGACGTGAAACCGCTGTTGACGAAGTATGATTTCGGTTTCTGATTCATACCGTTCCTTGCCCTGTTGCCCTCTGTGTGGTTTAATGACAGAAAGGAGTATGTATGGCAGATACGTTATTGGATCGGTTTCTCCGGTACGTTCATGTAGATACGATGAGTGACGAGGAGCTTGCCGAAACGCGGCATCCTTCCACGGACAACCAGTGGGATTTGCTTAGGATGCTTGATGGTGAGCTTGCTGCGATGGGCGTCTCCGACAGGGAGATGGACGGACACGGCATTCTTATCGCCCGGATTCCAGGTAATGTAAAGGGGAATGTACCCACAATCGGGTTGATGGCTCATGTGGATACCGCCCATGACTGCGAGGGAAACGGGGTGAAACCGAGAGTCATCCATACGTATGACGGGAAGGACATTCAATTGAACGACGACGTCGTACTGAAAGTTTCCGACAATCCTGAACTTGCGGGATATATGGGACAGACGATCGTCGTCACCGACGGTACGACGCTTCTTGGCAGCGACGACAAAGCGGGAGTGGCGGAAATCATGACGGTCGCGGACAAACTTGTCCACGATCCGTCATGCGCCCATGGCCCGGTCGAGTTGTATTTCACGTCCGACGAAGAGACGGGATGCGGAATGGACAAGTTTCCTTACGAAAAAATCCACTGTGACTACTGCTATACCATTGACGGAGGAGAGCGATATTGCGTGGAAATCGAATGTTTCAACGCAGCAGTCCTCCGTCTGGACATTCATGGGGTGAGCTATCATTTGGGAGCTGGGCGCGGACGTTTGGTCAATGCGGTCAAAGTCGCCAGCCAGATCGTCGATGCGCTTCCCCAGGCGGAGAGTCCTGAGGCGACGGACGGAAGATTCGGTTATTATTGTCCGCTGGAAATCAGCGGCGCACTTGCGGAAGTGAAGCTGAACATATATCTTCGCGATTTCGATCTTCCCGTTTTGGAGAAGCGGATTGCGGTCGTAGAAAGCCTCGTCAAAACGATGGAACGGACCTATGGATGTACAATCGATGTGACGGTGAAACATCAGTATTACAACATGGTGGAAGAGGCTAGGAAGCATCCGAAGGTACTTCAGTCGATGTATCAGGCCGGTAAGGAGCTTGGCATGCCGCTTCACGAGAGTTTGATCCGTGGAGGCACCGACGGTGCGCGAATGGCGAATGAACGTCACATCCCTTCTCCGAACCTGTTTACCGGTGGGCACAACCTCCACTCCATATATGAGTGGGCGGCGCTTCCCGCCATGGAGGACAGTGTGAAGTTGATCACCAGAATTCTTGAAATTGGAGCCAGGGAGTGAGGAGACTTTCCCTTGTCGTCTTGGCGCTTCTTCTGCTTCTTCCTTTGTTCGGGGATGAGCCTTCCGGAACGCCTGATGGAATTGATCCCCGTATCAACGAGGCGATTACAAAAGCGGTCTTCAGTGCTGCGGAGGACCGTCTGTCACATGAAGATGTTTCCGATCTGTTCGTTTCCCTGTCTTCGTTTCGCGATGACGGACTGACCGCATCGGTGGTCGTTACGTTATCGTATCGCGGCGCCGTTCTAAAGGAGCGCTTGTCCGTTCCCAGCGGCAAATGGCTGGAACGGCGTTTTGCGACCCAGCTTTCTGGGATGCTTGCCGAGGATTTATCTTCATTGGTTCCCGCGACGTCAAAATTCTCGCTTGGGAGCGAGTATCTTGGCCAGTATAGCGTGAAACGAGGCGATTCCCCCCTCCTTCGCAAAGGAACGATGGTGCGTGCTGAGGGACCGGAAGGGGGAACCGGTCTTTTTTCCGTCGCCACGCAACTGGAGGATGTCGCACTTCTGGAAGTCAGGAGCGATCACGGGGTGTCCGTCGGGCAACGTTTGGAGAAAACGCATGGGTGGGATGCGGAATGTTACGGGTTGTATGGAAAAGACGGATATGGAGGGGAAATTGCAGCGCATGTCAACCAACCGTTCCCCTTCCGTCTTGTCATGGGGCTCACCGTTCAGGCCGACAACCTGCTGCTCGCTGCCGGATTGGAAGGGATGCTTCCCTTTTCCGTTTTGGGCAATGGATGGTTTTTGAGAAACAGTTCTCTTTCCCTGTCGACCCGTTTTGTGTTGGGGACCGTTCCGGTGACGGCAGGATCCGATGTGACCCTTACGTACCGGTTCATGGTGACGCCGATGATGCATGTGGCCATCGCAGGACGGGTGTTGTATTATCCACAGATAAGCGGAGATGTGATATGGAAGGAAGGGTACGCCGTGCTCGTAGGAGGAGGGATCGCATGGTAAGGAAGAAACTCGGCATTGCTGGGTTGTGTCTTCTCCTGCTCTGTTCCTGCGCCAATATCCGGACGTTGGTCAAGACGAGTTTGCAGGGAATCCCGTTGTGGGTCACCCAACCCGATTCCAGAACAGGGAAAGAAGTGTTTGTCGGACAAGGGACGGATGAGAACCCCTTTAACGCGAGGCTTGAAGCGATGAACGATATTCTGAGTAAGCTTTCGGAATATCTGGGGGATAATGTCCGTGATACGTACTATAGGGAATTCACCACCACGGATACCGTCAAGGAAATCGGTTTGTCCGTTGTGCGTGAGTATCGTAGTGAACGTACGACCTATCTGATGGTCGAGTGTGACGATGACGCTCTTGCCTCCCGACGCTCTGATGTGGTGAACAAAAAGAGTGCCGAGGATGCCGTTATCGCGGACTTGCTGTCCAAGGCGGATCAAGCGTATCGGGACAACGAGGACGTGAAGGCGATCGATGCCTGTTTGGATGCCATCTATGCGATTCAGACGCATCTCAGTTCGTATGATGTGAAACCACTGGTAAAGCGATGCGTCAAATACATCGATGCGATTCGCCTGCACCTATCAATGATCGACGGGGATCATGCGACTGCACAAGTTAAGGTATTGCGCAAACAATTGCTGTTCTCTCCCAAAGTGAAGAACGCCCCCGTCCTTGCCCGTTTTACGAGTGAGAATCTTCAGGGAGGGCGATTCCCTGATAGTTTGATATTCAATACAGGAGACGACGGAACATTCCGTTTTGAACCGTATGATTCAAGCATCGTTGATCAAGGGACTCTTTCGTTCGTCATCGATCTCCACGACAGACTTGCGAAACTGAAAACGGTGTTGCCGCAGGAGGAATATCAAGGCATCGTCGATGCGGTGGAAGGCCAGTCCGTATCGTTTCCCTATGCGTTTGTCTCCCCGTATGCAGGGAAGGAAATGGTTGTCACCATTCAGGAGTACGCCATTGACGGTACATTGCTTCCCTCGCATGATGCAACGGATGAAATTACGGAGTATCTTGCCGATCAAGGTGTCAAGACTATTGCCAATTCCAGCGGAACGCAGGATGGGGCGGAACTTGCCGAGGAAATCCATGCCTTGTATCCCAATTGTGGATATTTGCTTTTCGGTACGGTCGGCGTGGTGGAATATCCGCGCATCGGGGAGAAGACGATTACCGTGGCGAGCGGACGAATGCGCCTGTACGATTTGAAGACGCAGGATGTCGTAATGGATACCACGGAGATCAAAGCGGTTGGAGAAAGCAAGAGCGAAGCGTTTTCGCAAATCGTTTCAGCGGCGATTTCTTATTTTTCCAAGTACTTGTAGGACAAGAAGCGGATCGTTGGAGATCAGGCCGGAAACCCCGATGTCCTGCATCTGCGTGATTGCAAGCTCGTCGTCCACGGTCCAGGGAATCACGGGAAGCGATTCGCGCTTCCGTACTTCCCTCCAATCCGGTTTGAGGAACGTGGCATGTGCGATATGCCTGCAGCGTCCGCCACGGATGACCCTGGGTATTCCTTTTTCTGAACTGTAGATGACACCGGTATCCACCGCTTTCTTACTTACCTTGTTGAATCGTCGGACGGACAGCGGATTGAACGAACTGACCAGGACGGAATTTTCCATCCCGTATGCCCGGATGGTTTTCCAAAGCAAGGGCTCCAGACCTTTCCCTCTCAGGTTGTTGTCTTTGATCTCAATGTCAAAATACAGCTTTCCTTTTCCCATGGAAAACACTTCGGCAAGCAACGGAATCCGTTCATGTTTGCCCTGATACTTGCCGACATTTTCCTTCTCCAGATCGGCAAAATCGGTTTCCTCGATGACCGTCTCCGTATGGGCGGTACGGGAGAGGGAGAAGTCGTGCGCTACAACGAGTTTCCCGTCTTTTGTCAGGTGGACATCCAATTCCGCGCCGGGAACATGCCCTTTGATGCATGCCGCAAAAGAAGGGAGCGTGTTTTCCGGATTCGCCTTCGGACAACCGCGATGTCCGAAAACCAAGAAATGATCGTGGTCAATTCTCATGGCAGTATGAGAAGAGCAAGGCGATTTCCTCTTTCCATTTGTTTTCCGCGGGAGTTTCGAGAATTAAAGGGACGTTCTCGAACCTGTGGTCCTGCATGATCCACATAAACGGCTGAAGCCCTATGCTACCGTTTCCCAGACTTTCGTGACGATCCACATGGCTTGCAAAGGAACTTTTCGCATCGTTGAGATGCATTCCCGAGAGACGGGAAAATCCAATAATCGTTTCAAATGTTTCGAAGGTTTTCTCGTAGGCTTCCCTCGTTCTGATGTCGTATCCTGCTGCGAAGATATGGCAGGTATCGATACAGACGCCGATGGATTCCGGATGCTTGCTGTAACCGATGATGTCGCGAATCTCCTGGAATGTCGAACCGACATTGGTTCCCTGCCCCGCCGTGGTTTCGATGACAGGTCGGACGGAAGGCACTTGTTCCATCGCCTTGTCAAGGGAATCCGCGACCAAATGAAGGCACGCATCGACGCTGATTTTCCCCAAGTGGGAACCCGGATGGAAGTTGAGTTTGTCCAAATGAAGACTTGCGCATCGGTGCATCTCTTCGGTAAAAGCGTCAACGGCGATACGTCGTTTTTCCTCGATCGGACTCCCCAAGTTGATCAGATAACTGTCGTGAGGGAGAATCGCTTTGCTGGAGAATCCAAGCTTTTCGACCGTAGCGCAAAATACGGAGACTTGCTCTTCCGTCAACGGAGGGACTTTCCATTGCCGTTGGTTTTTGGTGAACATGGCGAATGCGTTCGCTCCAAGTTCATGCGCTTGGACCGCTGCGTTCTG